>ENA-OZGC01001149-OZGC01001149.1-human-gut-metagenome-genome-assembly--contig:-NODE-1149-length-16090-cov-53.843405_pt1 | contig 16090 bp, 21 predicted proteins | sample MGYA00245109_ERZ653643 | MGnify/ENA primary metagenome ERZ653643 (study PRJEB26926, sample SAMN06165107) | human gut metagenome | biome: ENVO:00009003; feature: ENVO:2100002; material: ENVO:00002003... | reverse complement strand
AGTACGAAAGCGGCAAATGGTGGCACTATAACGATAAGGGGGAATGGTGGTAGGTATGGCAGGACAACAGCAAGAAGAAATTGAAACAATCAGATCGAGAACAATCGAAGTCAAATTATCGGACGCTGATGTAAAGCGTATTTCTGAAAAGGCGGCGGCACACGGTTTGACCGTGGGGGAGCTGATAGAGAATTTTATTGGTGATTTAGTATGCGGAACATATAGTAACGGTTCTGATGAAAGAATGTATGCGGAACAGTGGTTTGAGCGTTGCTGGTTTGGAATGTTTCCCGACCTCACTTTTTTAAGGTATCTGATTGAGTGGGGTGGACTTGATGAAGTTATAGGTGCATGGGAAAATATAAAGAGTACCGAAGAAAATATACAGACCAGCGAAGAAGCACTTGCAAGCGGCGTGATGAAAGGCAGGGGTGGAAGAACCTACACATGGAAAGACCTCACTAACGGAAAGGGAACGCCTTGTTATTCCAGTAAAGAAGAATGGGAACAGGAAGAAAGAACGGTTATATCTGATTGGCGAGAAGAAGTTGAAGCAGACAAACAGACACTTTCAGAATACTGGAACGAATATACAGAGCAAAAAAAGGAATATAAGAATGGTACATTTGAGGAAGAAATGAAAAAAGTCCTTGCTTATTGGCAGGAGTACCAGCACTTATTAGAGGAAAAAGCCGAGATATAAGACAAAATTAAATTTTCACAAAATTAAGAAAGGAAATATAGATATGAATAAAAAGAATATGATAGCAATTTATATTTTGTTAGGAGTTATAATAGCATTGCTAATTTATGTAATTATTCAAAATAATGAAATGAAAAATGAAATTATCAATGCTGGGAATTATTTATCAGAAAAGATTGATAATATTACATCATATGTAAAATAAAGAATGGTGCGTGTTACTTTTAACACGCACCATTCTTTTTATTTACTAGGAAGTTACTTTAGAACCTTTGGTATCATCGGCAATAACGGTTCCTGTCGTAAAACTGATAGAAGCGTCTCCACCACCTATTCCAACCGAAAAGTTAATACTTGCAATGAGTTGTGAATGACCGTATGCGATATAATAATAAAAATCTTTTTTTGCATGTACATCAGATTTTACTTTGAAATAACCTGTTCCGCTTTTTGCGTAGTAATAATTGTCGGATAAGCTTTCACTAAATTTATGTCCAGCACCAAGAACGCCATTTCCGTCCTGTGAGAATGTAGCGGACTTCGTAGTATAGTAAGCACCGGAGTTTACGTTGTAATAGTTAACAGAAGATGAGTTACTTGTTACAGCCCAGTTATTCCAAGAAGCGGCAATCATGTCCTGCATTTTGAAAGCTGGAACACTTCCCCAAGACCAAGAATAACTAAGAGTTCCACGTGAATAATTACCATCATATGAGAAATCCTTTGCTGTCGCAGAAAGTGTAAGCGTTGCACCAAGTCTACGCATTTCTGCTTCTGAACCGTCAAAAGAACGAATAATAGAGATTTGTTCACGACTATAACCATTTTCTGATAATGCATCATCGCTTAATGTATTAAGAGACGAAATGTGTTCTCGATATACTTCTTTGTAATTTTTGATTGAAGCTATTTCATCAGAGTCAAAGCCCTCTTCTGAGAGTGTTTCAGGTGTTTGTGCGGCGAGTTGTTCAGCAAGCTCATATTCGTTGAGTGTTATTTTTGTTTCGTTATTATTTGTGACTGGGGTTTCGTTTGCAAATGCAGTTACTGACATACCCATAACCATGGCAGCGGCAAGAGCAACACTGACGAGTTTCTTAAAGTACTTTTTAATCATAAGCAATACCTCCATTTCCGTGAAACTGTAATAATTTACAATCTTAACATAACACATTGTACATAAAATGTCACTAAAAAATGGAAAATATTGGAAAAAGATTGTGCATATAGCAAAAAATATATAACTTATATATTGACAATACATTACATAAGTTATATAATATATATACAGTAAATAAAATATTTCATTTACATTTACTCACCGTGAGGACAGAAAGGAGTGAGAAAAGGACGGAAAACTACACGGTTATAATAATCTTTCTGATGATGTTGTTTTTACCTGTTTGGTGGAAGTGGCTACACAGAAAGAGACGAAAGGAGCTTTTGGAGATTATGAGTGAACAGAACAGACAGGAAGAAGCCGCAAGGAATGACCGTCAGCGTTTGGAGCAACAAGCCGTAGAGAGCCGCCAGTTATCCGAGCGAGCCTTAGCAGAAGAACGCCAGCGGCAGGAAATACGCCGTATGCAGGACGAGCAACGCCGACAGGACAGCCAACGGCAGGAAGAACAGCGCAGACAGGACGAGCAACGCCGCCAAGAGGAAAGGCGCAGACAGGAGCAGAGGGCACAGGAAGAACGCCGTAAGCAGGAAAGACAGCAGAGAGAGGACAGCCAGCGGCAGGAACAGGAGCCAGCGAGGGAAGAACGTCTGAAAGAGGAAACACGGCGCAAGGAAGAAAACAGCCAGCGCAAAGACGATAAGACCCCACAGAGCCAAGAATTAAGGGATTTAGCCAATACAGAAGATAAATATATGCGGCTTGTAAAATCGGGCTATTATGACGAAAAGAGAGCCGAGAAAGCCGCAGAAAAGACAGAGGGCGGCAATGGCATGGAACAGATGAAAGAAGCACCAACAAAAGGAGGGTTTTCCGAAAGGAGAGAGGCTTTGAAAACAAAAGTGCAGGACGCATTGAGAAAACAGGAACACAGTAAAACGCATGATATAGGGCATAGCAGATAGGAGGGTTTATGGACGGAAACGATTTAGGAATGATAGCAAGGGTATTTATGTTCCTGCTAAAAGGCTTAAAATATGTACTTAAACTGGTATGGTTTACTGGTCTGTGGTGGTTTTGTGTTCCACTTGTTGTAGGGATTGGATATGAGGAAATAACAGGAACGTTCATACAAAATAATCAGATTATGGACGGTATTTTCACTATTTTGTGGTATGCCTGTTATGTTTTATGCCCATTAAATTTTCTTCAAAATATCATTCGTATGGTAAAAAAAGACCGCAAATTCAGCTTTTTAGAGCTTCTTTTGCATAATAGACAGAAGAAAGGTTTTGAAGCGAAGCTGGGCGGTGATACGGTAGCACTGAAAACAGCAAAAGACCTTTCGGGTGTTGTGTTCGGCAAGAGTAATGGAAAATATGCGACCATGCCCGAAAGCACAGACGGACATATTTTGATTGTTGGTGGAGCTGGTAGCGGAAAAACAGCCGCTGTTGCAATCCCTACGTTGATGAGCTGGAAAGAAAGAGTTTTTGCAATCGACATTAAGGGCGAGTTGTACGAAAAAACGAAGAAAGCAAGGGGAGAAGCTACAATAAAGGTATTTAATCCGACAGACAGAAACGCCTACGGATATGACCCATTCTATATGCTGAAAACGGCTGATGATATATCCAGTGCCGCCCGACAGCTTGCAATGTCCATTATTCCGTTGCCAGCAGATGTAAAAGACCCGTTTTGGATAAAGAACGCACAAAATATGCTCACTGGTTTTCTGATTTATTTGCAATGGCTGGGAGAAAGTTTTTCCAGCAGTATGCAAATTATAAAGGGTACTCCGACAAAGGAACTGATAGAGCAGATCGTAGCAGACACCAACGATAAGGCAAAAATGGAAATCATGCAGTTTAGCGGCATGGACGATAAGACACTTTCGGGAGTTTTTGCGGAGCTTTCAAACCATATCACGGTATTTGCAACGAGTGACGATTTACAACGGGCATTGTCGGGAGAAGGACGCAGTATCACGCCAGCAGACATTGAGGGTGGATATGACATTTTCTGCTGTATTCCAGAGCATAAGCTGGAAGAATGGAAAGACCTTTTAGGTATGATGTGTAATCAGTTCTTAAAATCCTTTGAGCGCAGGGGAGAGGGCAATAAGACACCTATTCTGTTTCTGATAGACGAGTTCCCAAGACTGGGAAAAATAGAAGCCATCAGTAATGGACTGGCAACTTTGCGAAGCAAGAAAATACATATTGCGCTTATCGTTCAGAGCAAGAGCCAGCTTAACGCAATCTATGGAAAAGATGTTGCGGAAGTCATAGCTGACAACTGTTCATATAAGGCAATACTGAAAGCCAGCGAACCCGAAACGCAGGAATGGTGTTCTAAGCTGGTCGGCACTTATGATAAGAAAAAGGTTTCCAGCAATTACAACGCCGATATACTGGGTGTTGGAAAGGGACAGGGGACAAGCTCCAGCACAGAGGAAAAGCGTATTATCAAACCCGAAGAATTTGCCTATTTGAAAGATGTTGTGTGCGTGTTCCCGAATGGTTATAAGAGGTTGCAGAAAGCAAACTATTATGAAGATAAGACATTCACGGATAGAATGTAGGAAAGGAGAAACTATGAACGAAAACAACGCAAATTTATGTGAAATGGAACAGGAAATTTTTCAAATAAAAGATAAGTATAAACCTTATTTTGAATTAGAAAAAGAGAACAGAAGATTAAAGATAGAACGCTTAGAAATGTTGCATACCGCAGAGAAATTTTTGTTTGCTCTTATCGCAGCTCTCTTAGTAGATTTACTTAACAAAATGATATTTTAAGATTAGGAAATGCAAAAAGGAACGCCATACTCTGTAAGGCGTTCTTTTTTACTCATTGGCGTAGATATAAAGTGCCGTCTGCAAGCGTGTTAGTGCAAAGAAAATGACAATATATCCGACAACATATATGGTTTTTGTAGTATGAAAAATGGCTTGCCAGCTATCCGCAGAAATCAACTTGTAAATCTGCCAAACAAGGAAAAGAATAGGGATAACTGCAAGAGTATAGATTGTTAGAAACAGAGGAAATATTTTTGTGAGTACGGTTGCAAAAAATAGTAGAATTTTCGGTTTTTCTCTTGACGCTTTGCTTAATATCCGTTCTTCTTTTTTCCTTTGCCGCTTTTCTTTCTTTGTTTCGGGATATTGAACAGGCTTACCAAATTTTGAATAGTCAATTTTAATCTGACAATCATCAAGTTCCTGCATGAATTTTTTATATTCATCAGGTTTCATAGTCCTGCGTAATATATCCTGCTTTTCAGCAAGAGTTCTTTTCAATTCTTCCGATGATAAATCTTTGTAATTATTCATTGACATTTCCCTTAATAATAGTTTTTACTGTGTCAATCGTAACCAGCTTTTGAAGCAGTTTTTCAAAGTCGGCAGGTTCGACTTTTTCACAACGAAGATATTTTTCTGCAAGTGCGCCGTTCTCGATAAGGCGGCGTGTTCTTTGCGCTCTTTCAAGTTTGCTCTGCTTTGCTTGAATGGCTTTCTTTTGAGCCTTTAATTGTTCCATTTTCTTTTCAAGTTCTTCTAATTTTTGTTCGGGTGTTTTTCGTTCAGCCATAATATAACCGCCTTTCTTTTTCTTTTTATTGCTCTAAGCAGAGTATATCATAATGTGACAGAATAGGCAATACAAAAGCACAGGACAAGCACACCGCTCTTAGACGGTGTGCGGCGCTCCTTATTACAGAAATTAAAATGTGCTGACGGCACATTTTAATTTCTTTCATGCGGAACGCATGATATAGCCGCCGCATATAGATTATCGCTATCATGAAGCTATTGAAGAAATGATAGTTTGCGTTTATAATTTAAGCGAGCGAAGCGGCGGCAATATCACGAAGTGCGCACTTATATACCAACTTACGTTGGTATGTGCGCTCTCCGAGGGGTCTTGCAGACGGCTACCGCATAAACAGAAAAATGCTATTCGCATTTTCTATTTCATGCGGCAAGCACATCAACAATATTTGCTATTCGCAAATATTTGTTTCTGTACTTGTTGGATTTCCTCACCGTGAGGAAATCCATATAAAAGCGTAGAACGAAAAAAGACAAAGGGGGCGTTAAGCTATGGCTATATATCACTGCACTTGTAAAATTATAAGCAGAGGACAAGGGCGGTCTGCCGTTGGTGCGGCGGCATATAGAAGCGGGGAAAAATTGTATAATGAGTATGACGGAATAGAACACGATTATACGAAAAAAGGCGGCGTTGTATATAGTGAAATTATGCTTTGTGAAAATGCACCAAAAGAATATCAAGATAGGCAAACATTATGGAACGCAGTAGAACAAATAGAGAAAAGCAGTAAAGCGCAGTTAGCGAGAGAGTATGAAGTAGCCTTGCCCGTGGAATTATTACGGGAAGAACAGATAAAACTTGTCCGTGATTTTGCAAAAGAGAATTTTGTAGATAATGGAATGTGTGTTGATTTTTCCATTCACGATAAAGAGGACGGAAACCCACACGCTCATATCATGCTTACCACAAGACCGATTGAACAAGACAATTCGTGGGGAGTGAAGCAAAAAAAAGAATATATTTTAGATAAAAACGGTCAAAAGCAGTATGATAAAAAGAAACAGACATATAAATGCAAAACAGTCAAAACAACGAATTGGGATAGTAAGGAATTTTTACAGCGTTCCCGTGAAAGCTGGGCTGAAAAAGTAAACCAAGAACTTGAAAAAAAAAGTCTGCCACAGAGGATAGACCACAGAAGTCTAAAGGAACAGGGAGTTGACAGAGTACCAACAATTCATGAGGGCGGTGCGAGAAAATTAGAGAAGCGAGGAATTAAAACTGACCGTGGGAAGATAAACAGAGAAATCAAAACAGCAAATGGACAGATGCAAACAATAGATATTCTGACTAAGCAGACACAAAAAGAAATTATAAATATCAGAGAAGATATTGAATGGAATAAAAATCATGAGCATATTGCAAAAATTGAACGAATGTTACCAAAAGCCACAGAAGAAAATAAAAATGTGCTTTTGAGATTGCAAACTGAAATGCTCAAAACCTATAACATAGCGAAGCGTTTAGAGCCAACCACAGCCAGTGCAGAAAGAACAATAGAATGTGATGGGCGTAAAGTTCCTTATTTTGATTATCATAAAGACAAGCTGATAGGAGATATTTCATTCATACGGGATAAAATAGAGAGCAGTCTTGAAGCAATAAGAGAAAGGGCAAAAACAGCAGAACCACAGAGCGGTTTTGTCGCAAGGCGTGAAAGTATAATGCGGCAGGAGCAGCCAAAGCAGGACGCACCGAAAATTGATACTGCCTATGCAGAAGAAATGGCAAGAAAACTTTCAGCGTTGCGCAGTGAATTTGTAAAAGCCATGGTACAGAGTGCAGAGCGTACCAGCTATCAGCCGAACCCGATCTATGAAAGACAGGCAAACGAAATAGAGAGTATTTCAAAGACCATATCGGAACAGAGCCGAACTATAAAGAGCTTGCAGGAAGAAAGGGACAAGTTGGGTATCTTCAAAGGCAGGGAGAAAAAAGAACTGCAAAACAAAATTGATAATTTTGAGAGATTGCGCAGGAGTAATCTTGACAAGCTGGGTGCGCTTGGTGTGTCCGAACCGTCCAAGGCAGATGAAGCGGTAAAAGAAAAAAGAAGCATGGCGGCACAGGAGCAGAACAGGGCAAAGGCGGCTATGCAGAACAGAGGGGCAAAGGAGAGAGCCGAAGAAGTAAAAGCGGCATTTCTCGAAGCGGCGAAGCAGATACCGGCAGACCAACGGCAGGAAATACTTGACCGTATGGGACAGCAGAAAGAAATTCCAACCATGGGACGATTGCAGTATTACCAAGCCGAAGCCGAAGCACGCCGCCAGCTTGACACTGCATTGAAACAAGAAGCACAGACGAGGGAACGGGACAGGACACATGACCGTGACAGAGGTATATAACACGGTATTTGCCCCATAGAGCCGTTTGGTGGTTTTCATGGTGTATTTCCTTAATGGGGGAAATAAGACAGCTCTAATAAGCCGTGACGCTCTCACAAGGGCAGCATAGAAAAGTAATCAAGGGGAAGTTACTCAAAGAGTGAGCAACTTCCCCTTTTCTTATTGTGCGGCGTTCCATTTCGTCAAGGGCAAGGCAAGCGGCAGGAGCCGCCCTTGACTGCATTTCTCACCCATCAGCGGCGAGATACCCGTTAAAAGCCGTGTAAGCCACATAGACGAATGATTTATTAGAATATGGGAAAAACTACATACAGAGCGAGAAAACGGCTTTATAGGGCAATATGCGGCACAGGTGACATAGGTAAATAAAATATATTGATAATCTAAGTCCCCTAAGACTTCAAAAAAGGTGGAAAAACCTATTGATAATCTAAGTCCCCTTGACACGGTATGGGAGAGGGGATATACTGAAAAGGTGGAAAAACCTATTGATAATCTAAGTCCCCTAAGCAGGGTGTGGGGCTATTATATATTATTCAGCAGAGAGGAGTTTTTATACATGAGGATTGAGGGTTTTGATGTTACTTATTTATCTTCCTATGATGGGTTGCCTGTAAAAAATCATTTGCCTGTGGAGTTGAGGGAACGGTTCAAGACAGAGAACCAATGGTTGGAAAGTGGTTATGTGCTGGTGGCTGGTGCAGTTGGTTTGGAAATGCACCCTACGGCTGTAAGTAGGACTTTATGTACTTATTATCTTGATACGCAGGTAGAAGAACGGTAAAAAGGAACTTGCATTTTTCTTATTTACGTTATATAATATAAATAAGAAAAATAATATATATAATATATATCATGTAAATAAGGAAGTGTTGTACTATGGCTAAGAAAGAACCACCGCAGGAGTATATAGAAGTATTGGAAGTTTTGAATGTGCTTTATGATGAGGTGGACGGTTGTTCTTTTTATGATTATATTTTCCCCGATAATCAGAAGCAGGGGGAGCAGTGTGGTCACTATGAAAAGCCTAATGCAGTTTATCTTTATACCGATGAAAAAGACAGTGGGACAAGGAGAAGATTAAGGCGTCGCATAATGCTTTCAGATACATGGAAAGAAGATTATATAAATTATGTGGAGCAGAACCCATCTACTTTGTGTAGTGGGATTGCGTATCGAGGTAGGGCGAATAATTTAGAGAACGCCCAGCGTATGTATGCGCTGGCGATTGACCTTGACGGGGTTGGATTGTATGAATTAAAAAATTTGTTGTTAAGATTTGGACAGCCAGCGGAAAATATTCGCACACTTCCTGTTCCAACTTTTCTTGTAATGAGTGGCACGGGACTTCATGTGTATTACGTTTTTGAAGAACCGATAGACCTTTTTCCGAATATCAAGTTGCAAATGAAGTCTTTGAAATATGACCTTACTTTTAGAATGTGGGACTATAAATCGACTTCCAAGAAAGATAAAGTGCAGTATCAATCAATCGTTCAAGGTTTTCGTATGGTGGGGAGTATTAACCCGAAGTATGATGTTGAAGTGAAAGCGTTTCAGATTGGCGGTAGGGTAACGTTAGAGTATCTTAATTCCTATGTGAAGCCGCAGAATAGGGTTGATGTGAATAGGCGTTTTGCCCCATCTAAGATGTCAAGGGAGCAGGCTAAGGAAAGTTATCCCGAATGGTATCAGCGTGTAGTAGTAGAGAAGAACAAGCGGCAAAAGAAATGGGATATAAAAGGCAAGCAGGGCTTCGCTCTGTATAATTGGTGGATGAACCGAGCAGGGGAGATTACGGGCGGTCACAGATACTATTATCTGATGTGTCTTGTCATTTATGCTTGTAAGTGTGATGTACCGAAAGAGAAGCTGAAAGCGGATATGTACGAAGTGTTTGATAAACTGAAACTGATAGAGCATGATAATCCATTGACGGAAGAAGATGTGGAAAGCGCATTAGAGGTATATAGCAAGGAATATTACAATTTTAAGATTTCAGATATTGAGTATTTAACAGATTTACATATAGAGAGGAATAAACGAAATGGGCGAAAGCAAAAGACCCATTTAAGGCTTGCGAGGGCTACGAAAGAGATTTTGAAAGAAGAGAATGAAATGAAACCAGAGGGTAGACCAAGTGTCAGAATTAAGGTTGAAGCATTTTTGAGGGAACATCCCGAAGCAAGAAAGTGTGATGTTATAAAGGAAACGGGGCTTGATAAAAAGACAGTTTACAAATATTATGAAGCGGCAAAAGAAAAAGCGCAGTTAAAGCCAGCAGAGCCGATCGTAGCGGCAGGATTGGACACGGAAGAATTACGGGCGGTGTTTTCTCGCTGTGAGAATTTGCAGAGAATAGGGCGAGTTGACCGAGTTAATCACCGTGATTAAATTCAAACGAATAATATACATAATAGCAATAACATAAATACAGAAAATAAGTTATTGCTATTATGCTGTATGAATATATGAGAGGTGGAAACACTATAAATATTAAAGAAAAGTTAAAGAAATATTCTTTACTTTTTCTTTGTTCTTGTATATACTATAAGTAAGAAAGGAGTGTTGTATATGTCACAGGCAGTTAATGTTAATTTCAAGCTGGACGCAGATGTAAAAAAGAGCATGGAACAGGCGTGTTCTGAATTAGGTCTTTCCATGAGTGCGGCGTTCACTGTGTTTGCTAAAAAAGTAGGCAGAGAAAAGCGTATTCCTTTTGAGGTATCGGTAGACCCGTTTTATTCTGATAGCAATATCCGTTATTTGGAAAATATCGTGCGTGATATTAAGGACGGTAAAGCCCATTTCGCAGAGCATGACTTGATAGAGGTGGACTAATGAGGTTGCTATGGGAAGATAGAGCGTGGAGTGATTATCTGTACTGGCAGACGCAGGATAAGAAAACGCTGAAAAGAATTAACGGACTTATCAAGGATATTCAGAGAAGCACCTTTGATGGTATCGGGAAGCCCGAACCGCTAAAGGAAAATCTAAGCGGTATGTGGAGCAGGCGTATTGATGATACCAATAGGATTGTTTATTATGAAAAAGACGAGATAATCTATATCGTTTCATGCAAAGGACATTATGAAGATTGAAAGGGGGACGGGCAACCGCCCTCTTTTTTTACTCACCGTGAGTAAAAAAAGTCCTCACGGTGAGGACTTTTCTCTTTTACCGCTTAAATCTGTATGGAAAGGGATTGACATATATAAATTATGGTGGTACAATAACATATATAAATTATATAACTTATATATGTTATACAACAAATGTAAAGGAGTGTGACCCTATGAGAATTGTAGCTGTGGCTAATCAAAAAGGGGGCGTTGGTAAAACGACAACCTCACAAGCCTTGACCGCAGGGTTAGCAGATAAGGGATATAAAGTACTGGGAATTGACCTTGACCCACAGGGAAATCTTTCTTCTGCTTGCGGTTCGGTAAATTATAACGTACCGACTATTTATGAGCTGATGAAACGGGAAGTGACCGCAGAGGAAACGATCCAGCACATGAACGGTGGATATGATATAATCCCCTCAAATATCATGCTTGCAGGAGCAGAACAGGAGCTTTCACAGACAGGAAAGGAACATAGGCTGAAAGAAGCGATTGCCGCCGTATCGGATAACTATGATTATATCATTGTTGATACGCCGCCCTCGTTGGGTGTGCTGACGGTCAACGCATTTACAGCGGCAAGTGATATTCTGATACCTACAACGGCAGGAATATTTGCGACTACGGGAATTAACCAGCTTAATGAAACTGTAAAGAGCGTACAGAAGTATTGCAACCCGAATGTGAAGATAACGGGTATTTTGTTTACTCGTTTCAATCCGAGGGCAAATATCAGCAAGCAGATAAAGGAACTTACGGAGCAGTTGAGCCAGTATATTTCTGCACCGATTTATAAGACATATATCCGTTCTGCAGTAGCAGTGGAAGAAGCACAGGCGAACAGGGTAGATATATTTGACTTTGCAGAAAAATCAACGGTATCAGAGGACTACAAAGCCTTTATAGAGGAATTTCTGAAAGGAGAGCAGGAGTAATGGCAGGAAAGGCAAAATTTGACCAAGAAGCGGCGTTTAAGTCGATTATAGGAGCAGGAGCAACAGAGGACGAGAAGAAAGCTGATAAGCCAGCAGGAAAGGGCAGACCGCCAGTTGAGAGAGAAACAAAGAAGCGTGTGAGCCTTGCTCTTTATCCGAGCAGTTACGGAGCTTTACAGAAAATTGCCTATGTGAACCGTCAGAGCGCAAGTGATATAGTGTCGGAACTGATAGCCGACTATGTAGCCGCAAACGCTGGAAAGCTGAAAGAATACGATAAAATCAAAACTGAATAACAGGCATAAGTTATATATATTACGTGATATATATAACTTGCATAATAGCAATAACATGTAAAGTGAGGTGCGGCGATGAATACGGTAATAAAGGGAACAAAGACAATCGCAGAGTACAAGCGTGTTCGTGAGGATATGGAGAACTTAGCCAGGGCGAATTATGCCAGGCATAAAGAAGCCTTTGAAGAATGGGGAGAGGGCGAGCCTGTAAAGGCGTGGTTTGACTTTGAGGGGAACTTCTGTATCGAGTACGAAAGCGGCAAATGGTGGCACTATAACGATAAGGGGGAATGGTGGTAGGTGAAAGTAGGAAAGTATCAGATAGGGCGTTTCCATGCGATTATTCGCAAGGAGTACGCAGACGGAAGCGTTGACTATGAAACCTCATTTACGGATATTGAAGATTTTAACGAAAGTTATTATTGTATTCTGAAATGTATCGGGAAAGAGGTGGGAATTGCAACGGACAATCCAAAAGTTCTAACCTATGCTTGTGTTATTCGTGGGAAAGAAGAAATTGAGAAAGAACTTCTGCATGGAAATGGCAAGCAGTTAGAGTATATTTAATCACGGTGATAAGAAAGGAGCTTATATGGATAAAGAAGATGTGTTGAGAGAAAGAATAAATAGTCTTATTGATAATGAGTTGCTATCCGTGGAAATGTTACAAGAGGCAACGGGGATAGAGAAAGATAGTTTAGAGAAATTTTTATTTGAAAATGGTGTTAAGTTAAGTAGTGATGATATGAAAGATAGTCAAAGAAGATTGCGATTATTTGGAATATCAGACTGTTTAATAGAGGGTATGAAAGTTCCAGAAGATGAAAGAGTGAAAGGAATTATTGATGTATTGGTACAAGTTTATGGAATGAGCTTAAAAATGATTTCAAGCTATGCTGATATTGAGGAGCAGGAAATATCGGATTTTTTGAGTGGTTCTAATCAGATGTCATACGAAAAAAAATATAGGCTTGCCGTTAAAACTTTTTCACTTATGCAAGCAATGAGAAATATGTAATAAAAAGGTCTGCATGAATGTATTTATGCAGACCTTTTTTACAGGCACTTTACAAGTTACGGTCTCCAAGAAACAGTGTTAAAGCCAGTTTTTGCAACGGCTACTGTTCCTAAATAGGCTACACCGTCAAGATGGGCAACATAGGTATGACCTGAAATGCGTGCGCAGTAGCATTTTCCCGAAAATCCTGTAACGCCACTTGTTCCAGCACTAAGACCAGAGGTTATATCGGTGCTGCTTACTGTTCCAATGAAGTGTGTCACAGGAACAGTCATAACAATGCTCCAATTTAAGTAATGACCGCTTCCCCAAACTTTTAATGTTCCAGCATTGCCGACAATGGTTTGACTGCTTGAAGAAGGTTGTATGCCCGACTCATCATTTTCGATTAAAGTCATAGGAATTTCGACAACTTCTCCTTCTTCAAGCGTAATAGCTTCATCACCTACTGTGATTTCGTACTGTTGTTTAGTGTCTGTTTTTGGTAATTCTGCCGCAAATGCCGTTGTATTTAGTGAAAATATCATAGCAAAAGCGCATACCAGTGAAAATAATCTTTTCCATTTTTTCATGGAAAACACCTCCTTTTTGAATGAAATTTTGAATAATTATCCAATGCGTCGTAAAACCCCTTGCTTCAGCTATGGGGATATAAGACGCGTCCATCGAATTTACGCAAGTAATTGAAGATGGACAAAATAACAGTTGTATTAATCGATAAAATGTCGTATAATACAAGTATGAACACAACATATCAATCAAACAATAATGTCGTCTATTCGTGCAAATACCATGTAGTATGGTGTCCTAAATATAGACGAAAAGTATTAACCAATGGTGTAGATACCAGGTTGAAGGAACTGCTCACAGAGTATGCTGCAAATCTTTCTGTAGAGATTCTGGAAATGGAAATCATGCCGGATCATGTTCATATGCTGCTGGAAGTAGACCCTCAGTTTGGTATTCACAAAGCCGTAAAATCTTTCAAAGGCTATACTTCCAGAATTTTAAGACAGGAATTTCCATATCTTAAAACTAAGATGCCGACGCTTTGGACAAACAGCTATTTTGTATCGACGGTGGGTGGTGCTCCGCTGGAAGCAGTAAAACAGTATATCGAAAACCAGAAAACATCGCAGAGACAAAAGGATAAGATGGGATAATGCAAAAAGGGATCAAATTCAGGATCTACCCGAACAGAGAACAGAAAAACTTCATCCACCAGACGCTGGGATGCTGCCGGCTGATCTATAACCGGGGACTTGCCATGCGTAAGGAAGGCTATGAAAAAGGGGAAAAAATCGGCTATGGCCAGACTTCTGCCATGCTGACGGAACTGAAAAAGCAGGAAGAGTTTGCCTTTCTAAAAGCAGCAGATTCCATTGCCTTACAGCAGTCTCTGAGGGATCTCGACCGGGGATTTGTGAATTTCTTTCAGAAACGGGCTTCCTATCCAACCTTCAAAAGTAAACATAACCGATTCCAGTCATATAGAACGGTAAATCAAAAAGATAATATCCGTATTGTGGGAAGATATCTCAAACTTCCGAAACTTGGATTTGTCAAAATACGACAGTCGATGGAAGTGGGGAAAATTAACCACGTAACCATTGAGTACACACCGGCTGGAAAATATTTTGCAGTTTTAAATGTTGATTTTGAACCGGAACCACGTCAGAATGGTGGTGGTACAATTGGAATTGATGTGGGAATCAAAACGTTCTATTCTGACAGTAATGGAAATACGGTATCAAATCCCAGATATCTGGAACGCTCGATGCGAAAGCTCATAAGAGAACAGCGCAGACTTTCCCGGAAGCGGAAAGATTCCCATAACCGGGAGAAGCAGCGGATCAAAGTAGCCAGAGTACATGAGAAAGTAACGAATCAAAGAAACGATTTCCTGCAGAAGCAGTCAACGATGCTGGTGCGCGAAAACCAAACCATCTGCATCGAAGATTTGAATGTGAAAGGAATGATCCGGAACCATAAACTGGCAAAATCCATAGCAAGTGTTTCCTGGGCAAAGTTTTTTGAAATGCTGGAATATAAAGCTGGCTGGTATGGAAATGAAATTCACAGAGTACCAACGATGTATCCGAGCAGCCAGACCTGCAGCTTTTGTGGCTGCCGGAATCCGCTGGTGAAAAATCTGTGCATTCGTATCTGGGAGTGCCCAAAATGTCACACGGTTCATGACCGGGATACGAATGCAAGTATTAACATACTGAAAAAAGGACTGCAGATGCAGTCTGCATAAAGATAAAAAGCTGTACCGTAGGGCATACGGGAACAGGATAAACATAGCTTGTGGACACTGTGTAAGACATTGCAGTACCGTAAAGTATTCGTCAATGCAGTAGTGGTAGAAACAAGAATCCCCCTGCTTTAGCTGTGGGGAGTGTCAAGCGGACGCAGGAATTGAAAAAGAAACCGCAGAGGAATGGGCGAAAAAGACTTGTGATTTGCTCATTGGAAAATAAGACGGAAATAACAGAAAAAGTAAAAGAAGCCTTGCAAAAATGCGGGGCTTCTTTTTTTAATCATTTGCGTATGTATAAAGGGCAAAATAGACCTTTTTCAGAATGAAAAGCAGGGCGAAATATGCCAGCACGAAAAGCGTGTATTTTGAATGAAAAACCGCTTGCCAGCCGCCAGCAGAAACTGCCTTGTAAATCTGCCAAACAAAAAGAATATTTACCACGATTGCCATTGTATAAAGTGTGACAATGATATGCAGGAACTTTTCAAAAATGCCAGCAATCAAAACGAGAAAAGCGGGCTTGTCGGAACTTCTACGCATTTCATTTTCAATCCGCTTTTCCTCTTTCTTCTTTGCCGCTTTTTCCGACTTTGTAACAATATGTTTTCCTTGTAAGGAACGGTCAATTTTGCTGTCTCTTATACACATCTGACGCTGCCGACGA
>ENA-OZGC01001137-OZGC01001137.1-human-gut-metagenome-genome-assembly--contig:-NODE-1137-length-16366-cov-8.791797_pt1 | contig 16366 bp, 11 predicted proteins | sample MGYA00245109_ERZ653643 | MGnify/ENA primary metagenome ERZ653643 (study PRJEB26926, sample SAMN06165107) | human gut metagenome | biome: ENVO:00009003; feature: ENVO:2100002; material: ENVO:00002003... | reverse complement strand
TCTTGAAAACCGGCGTACTGAGAGGTACCGGGGGTTCGAATCCCTCTCTCTCCGCTATATGTAGTGAAGCTATGAGTTCCGAACATTCCGGAGCATTGCTTATTTAAACTCGACCAACCATACACACCCCATGGAGAGATGGCAGAGTGGTCGAATGCACCGGTCTTGAAAACCGGCGTACTGAGAGGTACCGGGGGTTCGAATCCCTCTCTCTCCGCAGCAGAGTCCTGTAAATCGCAAGATTTACGGGACTTTTTTTGTTATACACCTTTTGCTTGCGCTGGACTCAATAAAAAAAAGGGCTCAAACAATATTGCTATGTTTAAACAAATCAATATTATTTGAGCCCTTTTACTTGGATTTAAGTATTACCTCTTACTACTCATCAATAATCATGATCCCAATAAAGATGTCTGCGATGATGGCGAGCAATAAAATCGATATTACGTGTAAATATCTCCTTACCCAATTCACTTGGACAGTTACTACTCAGATCTCCATCCTGCAGCATATTATTCTCAAGCAGATAATGCAGCAACTCCGGATGCATGGCTTCTATATTAATCACAGCATCCATCGTTTCTCTTTGCAATGTAGGAGCATCACATTTCCCATAGTAAGGGTTGTAGCTGCATTTTATAGCATGAACAATTTTGGGCGCAAAAATAATTCCAGCCTTTTCCGAGATAAAGCCCACCTGCGGACCACTTGGCAAATTACGGCAGACAGCTGTTGTGTCCATCCCATCTGCAACCATCTTCAACCATTCTTGCAATTGTTTCGTGTCATACAAGAATGCAAGACGCTTACCCTCCGTACGTTTCATATATAAAGGGTAGACACGTTCGTAAGACCGCTTCAATTCTGCCTGATGCTCATGCATATTGTCATACATCTCTTTCTTTGAATTGAACACAACGCCATTATTTTCCCAATCATTATCAGCATACTTCACAAGCGCCGCACAAACATATGAACCTTTATAGAAAATGTCAGGATAAACGTTCTTCAACTTATACTCCTCATCATCCGAACTCTTCAGCACAGCGTATTCCGAATCAGCATCTATCACCTCGAATATATCCTGCTGGCAATATTTCAGGTTCGTTAGTTTTTCTGACTCACCGGGCATATTGTTCTCTAAATACATGTCTGCCAGCCACAGATGAGGCATTTCCGCCATTGGGCCGATCTCACTCCTCATGGAGAAAGTAGTTTCTGCGTAGTACGCTGCTTCACCCTTACTAAACCTCGATAAGTAAGAATCCAAATATTCCTCAAACCGTTCATCAGACAAAGGAGAACAAAGAAGATAGGAACGACGAAGCCATATTAATACACGCTTCAACTTGAAATAGTCGTTAGCCACATCTTCATTGTATATAAAATCATACAAAGAATCGTTCACATCCACATCATCATCCTCGGTAAGCACCTCCATAATGTGATTTGCTGCACTCTCCCTCATTGCTAAAGGATTGAGAAAGCGATCGTCAAAGTTACGGGACAGCACAATCCATACCAACAGTTCCACCTCCTTGGCATTCACCTCATTCTTATCAAGAACTTCAAAATCATCAAAGAATGGCAAAGGGCGTTTATAAGCAAGCTGGTGCTTATGCACAAAGGCATTCCATAGGCCTATACCAGACATCTTATCCTCATAATAGATTGCCGCATTTATGGCTATCTCTTTCTTCAGATTATCTGCATAAGGCAAGTTGATATCCATGTCCTTTATCCTGTCGTAAATACGATTTGCGACATCCACATACATGGGACACGGCTGTATACCAACCGGATAGTATGGAGAGAAATCATACGGAAAAATTGTTCGCTTCATTTCTATATTATGGTTATAAGTGATTATATCAAAAAGCGAATTATCATAAACTATAAATGAATCCTATGCAAATGATTTCACAGATGGTTTATGACAATTCGCTTAATTAAAAATACCGCCTAAGCTCTCCGATTAGTCTTCCATCAGCTTGCGATAGCGTCCCTTCTTGATTTCCTCGTTGCCCATACGGCGAGCCTTGTTAATCTCGTAGTCAGAGTAGCTGCCCTCGAAGTAGAACACTTCGCCGTTGCCCTCAAAGGCGAGGATGTGCGTACAGATACGGTCGAGGAACCAACGGTCGTGGCTGATTACTACGGCACAACCGGCAAAGTTCTCCAGACCTTCCTCCAGTGCGCGCAGTGTGTTCACGTCGATGTCGTTGGTAGGCTCGTCGAGCAACAGCACGTTGCCCTCCTGCTTCAGTGCAAGCGCCAGCTGCAAGCGGTTGCGCTCACCACCCGAAAGCGTGCCACAAAGCTTGCTCTGGTCGGTACCCGAGAAGTTGAAACGTGAGATATAGGCGCGAGCGTTTACGTCTCTGCCACCCATGTGTATTGTCTCATTGCCCTGCGATACCGTTTCGTAAACCGATTTTTCAGGGTCAATATCCTTATGCTGCTGGTCTACATAGGCAAGCTTAACGGTCTCGCCCACCTCAAATGTACCACCGTCGGCCTGCTCCAGTCCCATAATGAGTCGGAAGAGCGTAGTCTTACCGGCACCGTTCGGACCGATAACACCCACGATGCCATTAGGCGGCAGCATGAAGTTGAGGTCGTTGAAGAGCACCTTGTCGCCAAAAGCCTTCTTCACATGTTGTGCCTCGATAACCTTGTTGCCCAATCGCGGACCGTTCGGTATGAAAATCTCGAGCTTCTCCTCGCGCTCCTTCTGCTCCTCGCCGAGCATCTTCTCGTAAGCGTTAAGACGGGCCTTACCCTTAGCCTGACGTGCCTTCGGAGCCATGTGTGCCCACTCCAACTCACGCTCCAGAGCCTTGCGACGCTTCGAAGCCTGCTTCTCCTCCTGCATCATACGCTTGGTCTTCTGGTCGAGCCATGAAGAGTAGTTGCCATGCCATGGAATACCCTCGCCACGGTCGAGCTCCAATATCCATTCGCTCACATCGTCGAGGAAGTAGCGGTCGTGCGTTACGGCAATCACCGTACCCTCATATTGCTGCAAATGCTGCTCCAGCCAGTCGATACTTTCGGCATCAAGGTGGTTGGTAGGCTCGTCGAGAAGCAATACGTCGGGCTTCTGCAGCAGCAGTCGGCAGAGTGCCACACGACGGCGTTCGCCACCTGAAAGGTTAGTAACGGGAAGGTCACCCTTAGGACAACGCAATGCAGCCATAGCACGGTCGAGCTTAGAGTCCATGTTCCATGCATCAGTGGCATCAATAATATCCTGCACCTCCGAGAGGCGTGCCATCAGCTTGTCCATCTTGTCGGCATCAGAGTAGTATTCCTCCAATGCGAACTTAGCGTTTATGTCCTCATACTCGGCAAGTGCGTCGTACACCTTCTGCACTCCCTCCATGACATTCTCCTTTACGGTCTTCGCTTCGTTGAGCGGTGGGTCCTGCGGCAAATAACCCACAGTATAGCCAGGGCTCCATACCACTTCGCCCTGTGTTGGCTGTTCCAGTCCGGCGATGATTTTCATCAGCGTTGACTTACCAGCACCATTCAAACCAATGATTCCGATTTTTGCGCCATAGAAGAAGGACAAATAGATGTCCTTCAAAATCTGTTTGCGGTTTTGCGGGATAATCTTCGATACTCCCACCATAGAAAAGATAATCTTCTTGTCGTCTACTGTTGCCATATGTTGATAGTTGAAATTACTTAGGTTGCGCAAAGATAAGAAAAATATGGGACATAATGAAAAAATCCAAAGAAATAGAATTTCATTCCACATTGGGTTCTGCTGCCATTGATCTTTCTTCCTCTGGTATTTCATAGCGTCGTACGCTATGGTCTTTAAGATATATACGGTTGAGAGTGAACGCCAAACCTTCCAAGGTCTTTGCTCTTACAGCCGGCTTCAACTGACATTCCCACACCGTGATGCAATGCCATCCCATAGATGCAAGCTTGTGCTGTTCAGCCAAGTCACGAGCCTTATTGCGCTCTATCTTTGCTTTCCAAAAATCTGTGTTAGTCTTTGGCAACACATAATACTTGCAGTCCTCGTGCCCATGCCAAAAACAACCGTTTACAAAGATTACCGAACGATACTTACGCAGCACAATGTCAGGATGACCAGGCAGACGAGGATGATTCAGCCGATAGCGAAACCCTCGGCCGAACAGGTACTTCCTCACCAGAATCTCCGGCTTGGTACCCTTCCCGCGTATCGATGCCATACAACGATGGCGTTGCTCCTTGGTCAGTTTGTCCATAATTTTGCGATGTTGGCTTTTTAATGTATCAATCTATCCAACATGTCAATTACTTTCTCTCGTTCACCACTACCTTTTGTTGACAGTCTTAGTAAAGCAAGACCGTAATTGGAAAGAATGTTATCTTTCATCAAGTCGCGTTGGTGCTGTACAGTTTCATTATTATGATATGTATATCCATCCGTTTCAATAGCCAGTACGGGCAATTTGCTCACTCGATTGATAATGAGAAAGTCCAAATGAGTGTTATAATTGGCAGTATATTTCAGTTCTCTTTCACTCATAAACGAAGTATCTTTCACTACTTGTCGTAGTGGGATATGACACAAAACTAATAAAACTTTAAAGCGAGCATCAGATGCAATTACTTCATTAAGCATGGCATAAGTTAAATTCTCAGACGCATATTCTGATATTTGCGGGTGCGTTTCAAGAAAAGCCATACGTTGCTCTGTATATTGTACATACAAATAGTCAAAGATGGATGCCAACTTACTTTCAGTAACTGTACAGTTGTTGTAGGCTATATAGTCGAGCAAATCCATAATATTGCCACGCTTATCCTGCTCGTTGCCAGTCATCACAAGACAAAATTTCTGCTTTGCTCTCGACACTGCTACATTCAGCATATTGGCATCATCGGCAAACTCCGAAATCTGATTGTCTACTACACTCATTATGATAGCATCATTCTCTCGACCTTGATACTTGTGAACAGTTCCAGCTTTCACAAGTTCCAGCTGTTGATTGAAAGCATCTACTTGATTATTATAGGGTGTGACAATGCCAATGCTATCGAAATCTTTAAACATCGGTAGCACTTCTTTTTTAACAACATCAATCTCTCGCTGATTATAATGGTTTACAGCATGATTGCCATTGACCGTCCTTATAGCTGTCAATACGTTCTCTTCGCCATTGTCGTCTGTCATAATGAGCAAGTTGCCACCATAGAATTTCTGATTACAGAAGTTTATAATACGAGGATGACAACGGTAATGTTCTCTTAACAACGTTTCTGGTACACTCGTTATAACATCCAATACAGACTGTAAGAAGCTGTTCTTTGCACAATCATATCCTTCCGTGATGTTGTATTGCTTCATTATAATATCAAGTTTCACCCGGTCTTCGTTCGTTACCACATTAGGAAGTTGCAAAGTATCACCGACAACAACAGCATTTTTAGCACAAGTCAAAGCCAATGCTCCTGTATCGATTGGTACTTGCGAAGCCTCATCCATAATGATATAGTCGTATGGTTTATCTGTGAAAACACAAGAACGAGCTGAGAACGTAGTACTGAGTACAACAGGATACTGCTGCATCAGTTCGTCGCCACGCCTTCTCATATCCTTTGTATCGGTAAAAGCCGTGCGTACATGCTTGGCATAACGACCACACAATGACGACTTGAATAATGACATTGAGAGTTCTATCAAAGTTTTTGTCAAATCGTTTGCATCATACATGGCCAAATCACTTTCAACAGAATTGATTTGTTGGCTTATCTCTTTTAGCCTCTTCAAGTAATACATTGTCTGAAGTTCCTTAATAAGCGGAGTCAGGTCGTTTTTATCAAACTTGCTCTTTATGTGCAGACGGTGCTGGCATGTCCAATTCATCCACCACAACTTTATCTTTTCCACTCATCCAGAAAACCATTTTATTGATTCAGACTTTTCGCCATTAGCATACGCTTGGTATTCCAACCATAACGATATGATACGTTTAGAACTTACACTACTTGACAATTCCAAGTCTTCAGCAATATTATTGTCCATGCAAAAGTGTTTCCACTCCAAGGCTACGGCCTGTTGTTCATGCAACAGTTCTGCTCGCTCATTCTGCAATGCATACACGTTGTCGAGTTGCAGCAATGTTGCATGCAACTTACGTTTCATACTCAATGTTTCGGAAACAGACAATCCCCACTGCGAACATTCTGTAGGTACAGAAGGTTGATTAGCTATAAAAGCCTCTTTGTTTTCCTTACTTCCGAGTGATGCAACAATAAACGACATGCCATATTTTTCCAATTTCTCACACACATTGGCCGTTGCCGAATTATTGTTTGACACCACCATCACCGTCTTTCCTTGACATACTATATTGGCAATGATATTCAATATGGTCTGTGTCTTTCCAGTACCCGGAGGACCTTGTATCACACTCATCTGATGCTCAAAAGCCGCAGCCACAGCTTTCTTTTGGCTTGCATTACAACCAAAAGGATAAATCAAGTCAGCATGCTTTAACCTCATTGGCTTATGTTTATTGGGATTGAGATAGCATGCCGCAGCAGTGTCAGTATCTACAAACTCTACCTTCTCATACAATTTAGCCAAAATACCATTACTTTCCTCATTGTCTCTAAGAGGATTGACTATAGCTACATTTTTCAAATAAGTAAAAGTTTCTTTACTCACGTCCTCACCAAGGCAAGAGGTCAGTACCTTTACCTTGTTCTCATCACCATCTTGCACATAACCATTGGTATAGACTATTCGCCAATAGCATATCATCCCATAAGCAAACTTCCATATTTCTCTTACATTACATTGCAATCCACCATTAACGTACACCTTGCAGTAAGTTGGGTCTAACCATTCGGGATTGCTTAACCAAGTAACTTTGTCATAGCCATAGGTATAGCATTTGCTACTATTTTTAAAACGCACAAAATATCCATTCGACCCATTCTTCTCAATTGTGTCAATTTGTAAAGTTCTTGGTTCTCCGTTTAGTAAAATACAATGACGTGATAAGTCCATATTTCGGTTTTTATCTGAATAAATCTGCCATAGTCAGCTGGCATTGAATATCGTCAGAATAGCCTCCCGGTGCAAGTCCAAAGGAGGTGATCATCGTGATGAGTACCGTTTTCTCGGTGCCTGTTTCCCTGACGAAAGTCTCCCTGCGGTTGCGGATGCGGTTGTCCTCTTCTTCTGTTATAACATAAGGGGCGTTGGTATATTTCATCTCACAGAGATTGATTGTATCGTCGTTTCTGTCGATGAGCATATCTATCTGTGCTCCCTTCGTCAGCGTCTTGCCTGTGGCAGGGTCTTTCGTGCCCTTGTATGACCAGGAGTGAACGCTGCTCACAACGGCTGAGAAGCCGAGGGCTGCCTTGATCTGGTTGACGTGCTGCATACAGACACGCTCGAATGCTCTTCCTGCCCAACCGTAATGGATGGATGAACCTGCGGATGAAGACCAGAAATGTTCATCACCATTGGTGTTCTCCGATATGAAATCGAAGTAAAATAAGGAGTAGTTGTCTATGAGTTGGTAGGTTGCATCCCTCGTCTTCTTACCAATGGCTGTGAACTTGCGGATGAAACCGCATTGCTCCAGTTCCTGTAGCGCTTTCGAGAAATCGGCATTGTCTGTGAGTTTCGAAGCTTTCAGCAATTCTTCTCTCTGCAGTCCCTGTTTCTTCTTGGCAAACGCTGTAATGATTGCTATGTGACAGCGTGGCTTCTTGAACAGTGAAGCATAGAGAGCATCAAACTCTTGTGTGAGTTCTCCGCCTGGCTGGAAGAATATACGGTCGAAATTCTGTGCCACGCTCATTCCCTTTTTCAGGAAACTCCAATAGTATGGAATTCCTCCAAGAGCCATGTAAGCTTCGAGAATCTGTCGGTCCTTGTAGCCAAGGTTCTTTGCTTCGCAATACTGCTTGCACTCTCTGAGGGTGAATGGTTGCAGCAGCACCTTGCATGTAAGACGGTTGTGAAGGCCACCGTAGTTCATGACCACATTGTCGATGATCCATGATGTGGCGCTTCCGCAGATGACAAGGATAAGGTCTTTTCTTGTAGAAGCCCAGGCATTCCAGAAATGGTCGAGTGAACGGACGAAGTTGGATTTAGCCGTGTCCATCCAAGGAAGTTCATCGATGAAGATGACCTTCTTCTCTTCGTTTTCAGAGAACGTCTTCAGGAAATTCCACAGCAATCCAAATGCCTCAGACCATGTCTTAGGCATTGCGCATTTCCCCATTCCGGCAAGATAAAGAGACTCACGGAAATCGCTTAACTGCTGCCTGCGAGTGGCTCCGTATGTGCCGGTATGCTGAAAAACGAAATGACTCTTGTAGGCCTCTCTGATAAGAAAGGTCTTGCCGACACGTCGTCTTCCGTAAACAGCCACGAATTGTGATTCATCAGAACTCATCAGTCCGTGGAGTGTTGCTATTTCATTTTCTCTGCCTATTAACATATCGTATTCCTTGTTTTATTCTCTATTTATTAGGTGACAAAGATACAAAAATATATCGATAAGTCGTGGATATATATTGATTTTTGGTAGATTTCCACGGGAAATCGCAACTTTTTCGGGTTTCTGCTCTCAAAATACGTAGGAAGTTTTTTTAGAAATCAGTAATTGTCTGTGTAATAACGACACGAAAACAGCAAAAAAGTTGTATCTTTGCCAGCATATTCTGCAATTTCTATTACATTTTGCAGACGTAACATTGATAACGGAGTGAAAACTCATGTGTATGAGGAACACATAACATAAAAGATTATTGGCTTATGAGCAAACAGAACATTGCCCTCATCACGGGCATTACCGGTCAGGATGGCTCTTATCTGGCAGAATTGCTGCTGGACAAAGGTTATGACGTGCACGGCATAATACGCCGTTCATCGGTAGATTATCGTGAGCGTATTGCCCACCTTGAAGGCAAACCGCATTTTCATTTGCATTATGCCGACCTCGGCGACTCCATGTCTATCGTGGGAGTTGTGTCGGAGGTGCGTCCTACAGAGATATACAACCTTGCTGCACAGAGTCATGTGCAGGTGAGTTTCGACTCGCCTGAATATACTGCCAATGTGGATGCCGTTGGTGTGCTGCGCATCATCGAGGCTGTACGCAAGGTGGGACTGGCATACACCTGCAAGATTTACCAAGCCTCTACATCCGAACTGTATGGCAAGGTGGAGGAAGTGCCGCAGAACGAGAACACTCCTTTCCATCCTTTCAGCCCTTATGCTGTCGCCAAACAGTATGGCTACTGGATTATACGAGAGTATCGTGATGCCTACAACATGTTCTGCTGCAACGGCATTCTATTCAACCACGAGAGCGAACGTCGTGGTGAGACCTTCGTGACACGTAAGATTACGCTTGCTGCCGCACGCATAGCGCAGGGCCTGCAAGACAAGCTTTATCTTGGCAATCTCGATTCGTTGCGCGACTGGGGCTACGCCAAGGACTACGTAGAATGTATGTGGCTCATTCTGCAGGCTCCAAAACCCGACGACTTTGTCATTGCCACCGGCGTTCAGCACAGCGTTCGTGAGTTTGCACAACTTGCCTTCCACTACGTTGGCATCGAACTGAAATGGGAGGGCAAGGAAGAGAACGAGAAAGGCATCTGCGTAAGCGGACCGGAGATTCTCGTAGGCAAAACTATCGTAGAGGTGTCGCCCGACTTCTATCGTCCTACTGATGTGGTAAATCTTTGGGGCGACCCTACCAAGGCGAGGGCAAAACTGGGTTGGAATCCTAACGCCACATCATTCGAACAACTCGTCAAGATTATGGTAGACCACGACATGGCAAAGGTTGCATCCGAAGGTGCCGCCGCAAAAGTACGAATGAACCTTGCAGAGTATCTGGAAAAAGGAATTGTGAAATAAACATGCTTAACAAACACAGCAAGATATACATAGCCGGACACCACGGACTTGTGGGTTCGGCAATCTGGAACAACCTTAAGGCTCGCGGCTACAACAATCTTGTAGGGCGCAGCCATAAGGAGTTGGACCTTACAGACCAGATGGCAGTGACACGCTTCTTCGATGAGGAGCGTCCCGACGCCGTCGTCCTGGCAGCCGCTTTCGTTGGCGGCATCATGGCAAACTCGCTCTATCGTGCCGACTTCATCATGCAGAACATGAAGATGCAATGCAATGTGATAGACAATGCCTACAAGCATGGTGTCAAGAAACTCCTTTTCCTTGGCTCTACGTGCATATACCCCAAGAATGCTCCGCAGCCGATGAAGGAGGACTGTCTGCTCACATCGCCTCTGGAGTACACCAACGAGGAATATGCCATTGCCAAAATAGCCGGACTAAAGATGTGCGAGTCGTACAATCTGCAATACGGCACCAACTATATCGCCGTTATGCCGACCAACCTCTACGGACCCAACGACAACTTCCACCTTGAGAACAGCCACGTGATGCCTGCCATGATGCGCAAGATATACTTGGCGAAACTTATTCACGAGGGCGATTGGCGCACGATTGAAGCTGATATGAACAAGCGACCTATCAACCCCACCGACAAACTCCGCACCATCATAGGCGAAGGCAATGTCGATGGCAGCAATCCGCACGAACGCATACTGAAGGCATTGGAGTTTTACGGTATATATAATAATAAGGTGGTGCTTTGGGGCACTGGCTCTCCCCTACGCGAGTTTCTATGGAGCGAAGACATGGCAGACGCCAGTGTTCATGTGCTCTTGAATGTAGACTTCAAGGACATCATAGGCATAGAGAAATACAGCAGCGTATTCTATGGTGCAAAGACCGACGGTGCGGTCGACCGCAACAACTCCGAGGGTCGCGGCGGTGCCATCCCGTCATTGGGCGAAATACGCAACTGCCACATCAATGTTGGTACGGGCAAGGAACTTACCATACGCCAGCTCTCACATCTCGTAGCCAAAGCCGTAGGCTTCGAAGGGACGATTGAGTTTGACACCAGCAAGCCCGACGGCACCATGCGAAAACTCATTGACGTAAGCAAACTGCATTCGCTCGGATGGACGCACAAAGTGGAAATAGAAGAAGGAGTGCAGAAACTCTTCGAATGGTATAAAGAATAATGAAAATTGCAACCGCCACTGTTACAATATTTGCATTTCTAACCGCTCAAAACTGCGAGCTGAACGCACAACGAAATCTTTGGCTCGAAATTCGTGAGTTTTGAGCGTGCAATATATATATTGTTTACACACAACAACTTGACTTAATACAGATTTACTTTACACGGTTTTAACAATTCAAAAACAGTGTAAGTAATGAAAAAAGAACGTAGAACCCCTCGTCATTTTGACGATCAATTTCGTTTGAGTGTATTAAAGGATTATTATGAGAGCGGTGCCTCTTACAGTCAGATTTCACGTAAATATGATGTTAGCAGCGGTAACGTCATAGCTTGGGAGAGGAAATACATGAATAAATGTGTACCTTTGCCAGCAGATATTCAAGAACTGGAAAAACAGGTATTTATGGCAAAGAAATCAAAGGAAGCAAGAGTTCCACAGGTCAAGAGTGAAGAAGATAAGCTAAGAGAAGAAAACGCACGTCTTCGCAAAGCTCTTGAGTATTCAGAACTCCGCAACGAAGCGCTGAATGAAGTCTTGAAAATCGGCCGGGAACAATACGGAATAGACTTGCTAAAAAAGCTGGCGCCAAGCAGTAGACAACCTTCGGCTCAGACACGCTGATACAAGTATCGGCTGTCTGAGCGGACTGTTTGGCAAGACCCGCGAAGGTTACTACTCTGTCAGCAAAGAGAAGCGCAACCAGCTTGAACTGACGGAGAAGAAACTTGTTGCCCATGCACGTCAACTGCGTAACGAAGCCCCTGGAATAGGGGCTTACAAGATGTTTGTAATACTAAAGGACATCTATCTTGACGTAATGCCTGGACGTGACAAATTCTATAAAATGATCCATAAAAACGGCCTCATGCTGAAGCCTGAGCGTAGACGTCACACGACAAATTCCAACCATAACTATCACAAATACAAGAATTTAATAAAAGACCTTGTAGTTAGCCGTCCCAACCAACTTTGGGTCGCAGACATCACTTATATTGACACTGATGACGGTGTGGCGTACCTGCACCTCGTCACAGACGCATGGACACATGAAATCATCGGTTGGGTGCTGTCCGATACTCTCATGGCCACAAGCACCATAGCAGCCCTTAAAATGGGAATAGAGCGTAATGACGGCGCAGATCTGAGTGGACTTATACACCACTCAGACCGTGGCTCACAATATTGCAGTAACGCTTATGTAGACCTTCTCAAATCTGTCAATGCGTCAATATCAATGACGGAGGACTATAAGCCGACAGACAATGCAATTGCCGAACGTGTCAATGGCATCATAAAGCAGGAATGGCTATATCGGATGAAGAGGCCTAAAGATCTGGATGATGCTTGCAGAGTAATACGTGACATCGTTTATTTCTATAATAACAAACGTCCGCATATGAGCAATGGGATGATGACTCCAGTACAAAAGCGTGAAAGCTATATGAAGGTAGCATAGCTGAAGTCTTCACTACAAACGATCAGGTTCCCGACGCTATAATTTGCAGGTAAAGGTTTTATTTGTAACTTTGCATTCGAAAACGGTATGTAAAGCGTTTCAGTAACACTTTTCCTAGCATGTAAAGTTATTCAGTAAAGGAATAAAATGAGAGTGAAGTAATTTAGTAAAACAACAAGAAAAGTGTAAAGTAAAATCAGTCAAAGTCAACTTACAGCGTTAACGACGGAAGTGTGCAATTTTACACAGTACAAAGTTATCCTTTTCATTGCAAAAGGACTACTTTTGCATTGCATTTAAGCCTCCGTTGCATTGCAAATGGAGCTTCTTTGCCCTCCAAAAGTTGTCCCTTTGGAGTGCAAAGAAGCTCTAATTGAATAAAAACATGGTGTCGGACACCGCTAAAACATATAAAAACGGCTTCTTGAATCTCTATAATCGATTTTTATTTTGTAATACTTTTTTACTACATGTCTTATATTTGCATCCTTTTTTCACAATAAACATCTCATGCAAAAGACTGTATTTCAATTAATTCAAAGAGCGATTTGTCCACTTTAACGGGACAGTAGTGATTGCATCTAAAAAAGGAATACTTGCATGATACGATTGTCATATATCAACTGGAAAGGTGGAAGGGAGGTATGATACGATTTTTTTTACTGGATGTAAACCACTCCATATTCCGGATGAACCTTTATTATTATCCTTTTTTTTCGACATAGTCACAATATAATGACCTTCTAAAGCAGTAGAAGTTAAAAACGAGCGCCTCTTTTCTTTATATCTTTTAATCCGAATCGGTCATTAGGGTTTGCTTGGATTTTTATTTTTAGGAGAGTGGATTTTGTTTGGGTTTTAATGAGTAATTCCAAAGAATACTTTTGTAAAATAATCAAAAATATACATGCCAGATGCGGTTATTTCAGCTAAAAGTTCTATATTTGCCATCGAAAGATGGAATTTTACTCAGTCCGTTGAGTAAAATTACTCAGTCGACTGAGTAAAATTATTCATTATGCTGAGTAAAACAACTTGAAAAGCCCCAATTAAATATAATAAGACTATACATATCACATTATCATCTATAAGCAACAGACCATGTACAAAAGAAAGATATATGATACCATAATCAAGAGATTAGGTGAACAAAGAATGTTCATTCAAGTAATCATGGGACCACGACAGATTGGAAAATCTACCGTTATCAAGCAAGTATTGGATGATTTAAGTAAACCGTTTCTTTTCTATTCTGCCGACACCATACCTTCAACATCTTCCACTTGGATTAGCGATTGCTGGAATAATGCGCGTCTTCAAATGCGCACACAAGGACTTGAAGAAATGATCTTGGTTATTGACGAGATACAAAAACTTAAAAACTGGAGTGAATATGTAAAGAAAGAATGGGACGCTGATAGTCTAAATCACATCAACATCAAAGTGGCATTATTAGGCTCATCAAGGGTGTTATTAGAAAAAGGACTGGCAGAATCTCTCATGGGACGATATGAGGAAATCAGAATGAGCCATTGGAGTTATCCAGAAATGAAAGAAGCCTTTGGAATGACTCTTGAACAATACATCTATTTTGGAGGCTACCCAGGAGCTGCCATGCTTATTGGTGACGAAGAACGTTGGAAGAACTATGTTAGCGGAGCCATCATCGATGCTACTATAAACAAGGATATCTTGATGGATTCTCCAATAGGAAAGCCTGCTCTGCTTCGTCAAACTTTCGAATTGAGCGTAGCTTATTCGGGTAAGATACTCTCACTAACAAAAATGCTGGGAATATTGCAAGATGCTGGCAACACAGTTACATTGGCAGGCTATCTAAATCTTTTGAGCGATAGCGGACTTGTCACAGGACTACAGAAATTCTCTATAGATGTAGCCCGCAAACGTGCCAGTATTCCTAAATACCAAGTGTACAATAATGCCTTATTGAGTTCTCAATTAGGTTTAACTTTTCAAGAAGCCGTTTCTGATAGTAAGCAATGGGGACAATTCTTTGAATCCGCCATAGGAGCCTACATATTAAGCGAAGCTTTTACCCATCGTTTTGAAGTTTTTTACTGGCGAGAAGGCAACGACGAGGTTGACTTCATCCTCAAGAAGAATCAGAAATTCATAGCTATAGAAGTAAAAAGTAATGGAGAGGCTTATACCACGGGCTTAGAGCGTTTCCGCAATCTATTCCATCCGTCGGCAATATTTATCGTAGGCGAGAAAGGTATCTCACCAGAAGTTTTCTTGAACATGGATCTAAGAAAACTATTTGAATAACTTAATGACAAATAATTATGGCAACAAATAAAATACGTGAAGAGGAAGTAAAGAATAAAATTCGCCAAGAATTCTTTCAAGACTATGATGCGACACCTATCTTGGGCGACATAGACTTTGCTGTAACAACAAAAAAATCAAGTAAGGACGAGCTATCCGACCAAGAATATTTCTTATGGGCAGAAGCTAAAGCAGGAAACACAGAAGACATCTATGCATCTTTCGTGCAACTCATCATTACCATAGGTAAAGCCCATACACACGAATCATACTTACCACCTCGCTATCTTGGAGCCTTCGATGAAGAAAAGATTGCCTTTATCGAATACCATCACATTGTAAGTGTATTCTATCAAAATGACTTCAACTGGAATGTCACTCCCTCCAACCATAGCACCAAAGAGTTTCACATGCTCTACGACTTGCTGCAAGAGAAACTCAAAAAGGAGATTAGACGCTTCTACCTACATAAAGATGAAAAGGAGCTAAGAAAATTCATTCGATCAAATTTCAAGTTGGGGAAGCAGCGTACTAACGGTATCAATATAACAAAGAATAATTTCATCTTTGTATTCCAAAGATGGGTAGAAGAAGTAAAACCTTCCATTGCAGTCAACTGGGATGATGTACCCAAAACAAGCGTTGTAGATTTCTTTTACGCAGACCTCATATCTCGTAATGATTATACACTGCGAGAAGAACTTGCCGTAGTTCTCCGTGGTGACAAATACCGCATCTTACAAGATATATTGAAAGGTGCAACACAACTATTTAGCGAAGCGACATTCAACGATGGAAAGACTGCATACAATCAGTTTTGGAACAAGTATGTACGTCCACCAAGAAAAGAGTATCTTGACTTGATACTCAAACGTCGTGACTTACTTATTCCGCAAGACCTCCGTCGTTACCAAGGTGCTTTCTTCACTCCTCCACAGTGGGTGCAGAAGTCACAAGAATACTTAGCCATGGAATTAGGAGAAGATTGGCAAAAAGAATATTATGTGTGGGATTGTTGCGCAGGTACAGGTAACCTGCTCTTCGGACTTACAGAGAAGTATCGTGTCTATGCCTCTACACTTGACAATGCAGATGTACAAGTAATGCATGAGCGTATCAAGGAGAGAAGTCTCGACTTGCTCGACAGCCATGTATTCCAGTTTGACTTTCTCAATGACTCTTTCGACAAACTTCCTCAGTCATTACAAGACATTATCAACAACCCTGAAAAACGTCGTAAACTTGTCATGTACATTAACCCTCCGTATGCTGAAGCTGCGGATAAATCAACAGTTACAGGAAAAGGAAAGAACAAGACAAATGTTGCGGTGACAAATAAGACTTACAATAAATACATAAACAAAATCGGAATTGCAGGACGAGAACTATTCGCACAGTTCTTCATGAGGATTTATGATGAAATCCCTACATCGGTGCTTGCTCAATTTTCAACTTTGAAAATTGAGCAAGCACCGAACTTCCGTGATTTCCGCCAGGCTTTCCGAGCGAAGC
>ENA-OZGC01001135-OZGC01001135.1-human-gut-metagenome-genome-assembly--contig:-NODE-1135-length-16378-cov-4.203762_pt1 | contig 16378 bp, 10 predicted proteins | sample MGYA00245109_ERZ653643 | MGnify/ENA primary metagenome ERZ653643 (study PRJEB26926, sample SAMN06165107) | human gut metagenome | biome: ENVO:00009003; feature: ENVO:2100002; material: ENVO:00002003... | reverse complement strand
CGAGATGCAGCGTAGTCTCGTGGGCTCGGAGATGTGTATAAGAGACAGGACGACAAACTCGCAGCTGTGAATGCTGGCCATAAACAGCCGCTTCTGACGCACGCTGAAGGTGACGGCGGTGGCGTCGTTCAAGCGCAGCAGCGCGCTGCGTTCGCTCAGCTTTTCGCTGGGCCAGCCCGCCAGATCGCGCTGCACCGCGTTCATTAACGGCGTTTCAAACCAGGGGACGGAGGACATCTGGCGTCATCTCCCCGCGGGTCTGTTTTTCATAATTGTTGATGGCGCGCTCCACCACCTCTTCCACTACCAGCGGCTTGAACGGATTGACGCGCTGCACGCACACCGTCCAGAACAGGGCGTAAGCGGCGGTCAGGCCGAGCATTATGCCGAAAGGCACCAGCACCTGGCGGCTGTCCATCCCGGGCGGCGTGATATTGACGATAGCGATGATGATCCCGACGCTGGAGATAATCTGCGGCAGCGGGAACCACGGCGAGCGGTAGGCGCGCGGCAGCTCCGGGCGGCGAATGCGCAGCATCACCACCGACAGAGTAACCAGCAGATAGGCGACGCCCCAGGCGCAGACCGCGGCGAGGATCAGCGGCACGATGCGGTCCAGATCGCCGTTCAGATACCAGGCGTGCAGGCAAGGGATCGCCACCCCGATGGCAATGGCGATCACCGGCGTCTTAAAGCGCGGATGCAGCCAGGTCAGGAAACGGGGCAGCGCGCCGTCCAGCGCCATGCCGTAGATAATACGCGGCACGGCGGCCATCAGCGTATTGATGGTGGCGCAGCCGGCCAACAGCAGCCCGACCCCCAGCCAGTACTGGCCGGCGTGGCCCATCACCCGTTCGGCGAAGGCCGGGATCGCCATCGGTGTATCCAGCAGATGGACGTTGTTGGCCGCGTCGAGCACGGTATTCTCCACCTGGCGGTTGATCGCCGCGCCGTAGATAAACATGCAGCTGGCGACTCCCAGCAGGCCCAGCGCCATCGCCCGCGGAATAGTTCGGTGGGCCTGTTTAATCTCCGGCGCCATCGGCGTCACCAGTTCGCAGCCGACGAACATAAACATCGCCATGCCGATATAGCCGAACAGACCGTTGATATCGCTGATGTTCAGCGGCGTGCCGAACCAGCCGGAAAGATGAGTCACCGGCGCCATAAAAATGCCACACAGGCCGAAAATAGTCAGCGTGGTCCACATGCCGAAGGTCAGCACCACTTCGACCTTGCCGAAGATTTCCACGCCGATGGCGTTGAGCAAGCCGAAAATCACCACCATGCCGACGCCCACCATCCAGGTGTTCTGGTGAGCGGCCATCTGGGCGTTAATCGACTCGAAGTTCACCAGCGCCATAATGCCCGCCAGGATCGTCTCCGCCGTCCCGGCGAAGATATGGACGATCAGATAGGCGCACAGCGCGCCGGTGATAGCGAAGAAGCGGCCCATGCCGCAGGAGATATAGTCGTACACCGAACCGGTGGTGGGAATGAGCGTCGCCGCCTCGGCAAAGGTGGTGACCTGCGCCTGCATCATAATAAAGGCCAGCAGCACCGCCAGCGCGAAGGTATCGCCGCCCATGCCGAAGCCGCTGGTGACCGTCAGGATCACCGGGCTGGCCATGATCAGCCCGACGGAGCTGGCGAGGGTGGTCGGGAAGCCGACGACGCCGCGCTCAAGATGGCTGGCGAGTCTGTTACTAAACATAGTCAACCTCTGCACAATAATGGGGTAGCAGGGAATAGCCAGCGCCACTCCCGGATAGTCATAATTTAGGCGGGCATCCTGCTCAACGAATATCGTCCGGAAGGTGGAGGGCGGCGCATGATTCTGTGACGCAGTCGATGAATGTCGCGGCGGATAAACAATATGACCCCGAAAACCGGGGCCATCCGTCCTGTCACATTGCGCCTGTTTCTGCCGGGTGGCGGCTGCGCCTTACCCGGCCTACGGTCCGTGCGGCCTGCCTTTAATTTGGCCTCAAACCCCCCGGTGGCGCTGCCGCTTACCGGGGCTACAGCGCTGCGCGATTTGGTAGCCCGGAGAAGGCGTAATGCGCCGCCGGGCATTATCAGTTTGTTAGCGGGTCTCGACGTTCGCCAGGTAGTGCTTCACAAAGCGCGGCGTCAGAATTTTCCACTCCACTTCGGTGCCCTGTTTAACAAACCAGCTGTCGCCCGGCGCAAAGCGCTGCGGCTCGCCGCCGGCGACGGTCAGCTCCACTTCGCCCTCCAGCACGGTGGCGTGCTCGGTAAACGGATAGGTCATGGTAAAGCTCCCCTCAGTGGACGAAAACAGTCCGCAGGTAAAGGCGTCCTGCGGCTCGCCGTAGATCATCGCGCCCGCTACCTGCGGGTCGCCAGCGGTCGGCGTCGCGCCGAGCAGGCTGACGCTGCCGATCGGCTGCAGATCAGGTACCGGGTGTTTAAGTTTAAAAGCGTGCATAGCGTTCTCCTGGTTAACTCCGGCCTTTCCAGAAACCGGCGGTTTGATGCATCAGTTTTCCGGCCGTGACTAATAACAGACGCAGGCTGTCACGGCCGTGGATGGTCGCGTGGGGGATGCTGCTTAGCAGACGATAGCGGTCGGAACCGCCGTTGATCCCTTCGGCGAGGATTTTGCACACGATGTGCGACGGGGTGACGCCGAAGCCGGAGTACCCCTGGACGTAAAAGACGTTGTTATGGTCGCGTAAGGTGCCGATCTGCGGGAACAGATTGGCGCTACAGGCCATCGGCCCGCCCCACGCAAAATCGATCTTCACATCCCTGAGATAGGGGAAGACCTCCGCCAGCAAGGTGCGGTTCCAGGCGGCGAAATCGTTCGGCGTATACTCCACAAAGCGGGTGGCGCTGCCGAACAGCAGGCGGTTTTCCCGGGTGACGCGGTAGTAGTTAATTACCGGGCGAATATCGCTGAAGGCGCCGCGCAGTGGGCTGATGCGTTCGATCAGTTCATCGGAGAGCGGCTCGGTCGACACCTGGTAGGAGTAAGTGACCAGCGTCTTGTTGTAGATCTCCGGCTCCATATTGTTGAGGAAGCTGTCGCAGGCCCACAGCAGTTTGGCGGCTTTGACGCTGCCCATCGCGGTGCGTACCCGCACCTGTTTGCCGTAATTCACTTCCACCACCGGCGAGGATTCGAAAATCTTCACCCCCAGCGAATGGGCGGCCTGCGCCGAACCGAGCAGCATATTGAGTGAATGGATCTGGCCGCCGCCCATATGTTTCAGCGCGCCGCAGTAGACCTCGGAGCCCACCACCTGCTGCACCTCTTTTCCGGTATACAGTTCGATCTCTTCATCCGGGGTAGCGGCTTTAAACTCCTTCTCCCACTGGCGCAGCGTTTTAAGCTGTCGCTGGTTATAGGCGAGATAGCCGTAGCCGGGCACGAAATCGGCGTCGATGTTGTATTTGCGGATGCGTTCGCGAATGATGCCCGCGCCGAGGTTGGCGATTTTAAACAGCGTCTCCAGCCCCTCTTTGCCGACGTGCTTTTTTACCGCTTCGATATCGTGGCCGATACCGGCCATCACCTGGCCGCCGTTGCGCCCGGTGCCGCCGTAGCCGAGATGGCGCGCCTCCAGCACCACCACGTTGGTGATCCCCTGTTCCGCCAGCTCAAGGGCGGTGTTAATGCCAGAGAAGCCGCCGCCGATAATTACCACATCGGCTTCAATATCTTCCCGTAGCGCCGGGAAATGGAGGTGATATTTCTTCGTCGCGCCGTAGTAGTTCAGCGCATCGATCTTGATGTTCATCGCGTTACCCTGTGGTCTTGCCTGGCTCAAGACCCTCATCACAGCACGCCGCGCGGGCGTTGAATATCGTCCGGAAGAATGACGTTCTTTAGAACGATAGGCTGCGGCGGGAAGCCGTGCTGTGATGGGTTAACTTTGCTGAAAAACGGGTGCTGACGATGAGCGAGATAACCTTACTGGCGGAAGTGACCGCCTTCTTACGCCAGCCGCACGGGCAGTTTATTGCCGGTCAACGTGAGGCGGGCCGCGGCGCGCCGTTCGCGGTGATCAACCCGGCGACCGGGCGGGCGATTGCCGAGGTCACCGCGGCGGATAGTGACCAGGCGGATCGCGCTATGGAGAGCGCCCGCCAGGCGTTAAGTCAGTGGCGCGAGATGCCGACGCTGGCGCGCGGCGCGCTGCTGCTGAAGCTGGCGGACACGCTGGCAGAGCATCGCGAAGCGCTGGCGCAGCTGGAAAGTCTCTGTTCCGGCAAAACTATCACGCTGGTGCGGATGCTCGAACTGGACCAGTCGGTGGCGTTCCTGCGCTACTTCGCCGGCTGGGCGGGGAAAGTCACCGGTGAAACGCTGGATGTCTCGCTGCCATCGATGGCCGGGGAGAAATATACCGCCTTTACCCGCCGCCAGCCGCTGGGGGTGGTGGTTGGCATCGTGCCGTGGAACTTCTCCATCATGATTGCCATCTGGAAGCTGGCGGCGGCCCTGGTCTGCGGCTGCACCATCGTCCTCAAGCCGAGCGAATATACGCCGCTGACGCTGCTGCGCGTGGCGGAGCTGGCAAAAGCGGTGGGTATCCCGGATGGGGTGATTAACGTGGTCAACGGCGCCGGCGGCGAGATTGCCCAGCGGCTGATTACGCATCCGGCCTGCGCCAAGGTGAGCTTCACCGGCTCGGTGGCCACCGGTGAAAAAGTCCAGCAGTCGGCCAGTGCGTCAGGTAAACGGGTGACCCTTGAGCTGGGGGGGAAAAACGCCGCGCTGTTCCTCGATGACCTGACGCCGGAGGCGATGGTCAACGGCATTATTGAAGCTGGCTACCTGAACCAGGGGCAGATTTGCGCCGCTGCGGAACGTTTTTATCTGCCGCAGGGAAAACTGGATGCGGTACTGGCGCTGCTGAAAGACAAGCTCAGCGCTTTTGCGCCGGGGTCGCCGCTGGATGAACGGACGCTGATGGGGCCGCTGGCCAACCGCCAGCAGTATGACAAAGTTTTGCGGCTCATTCAGACCGCCCGCGACGAGGGCGATACCATCGTCTGCGGCGGCGAAGCGCTGCCGGGGGAGGGCTATTTCCTGCAGCCGACCGCGGTCAAAGTGCGCAGCGAAGAGAGCACCCTGATGCGCGAGGAGACCTTCGGTCCGGTGTGCAGTTTTATCGGCTATCGCAGTGAAGAAGAGGCGCTGGCACGAATTAATGCTTCGCCGTATGGCCTGGCGGCCAGCGTCTGGTCGGATAATATTCGTCAGGCGCTACGCTACTCGGAGGCGATTGAGGCCGGCATCGTATGGGTCAATATGCATACCTTCCTCGACCCGGCGGTACCGTTCGGCGGTATGAAGGGCTCGGGCATCGGGCGCGAATTCGGCAGCGCGTTTATCGATGATTATACGGAGCTGAAGTCGGTGATGGTGCGCTATTAATCGCCGTTCAGCGACATAGCGCTGTCATGTGTCGCTTTGCGCCAGATAGGCAACACATTGTGTGCCTTCTGGCCTGCAACCCGGGCGGTGCACGGCATCGCTTCCGGGACGCTTTTCCCGTCACGGATCCTTTCTTCCCCTCGTAATCCGCCATTGCCGTAAAAAAAATCAGCAGATTATCTTTTTTGCCCGCCAGGACTTGTTTGACATTAGATAATGAGTATAGTTCTCATTCTCTTTTTCATTCGTAATTTTGGCAAGGTTCGAGCTGCGCCAGTGAGTCGTTCACTAAGAGTCGCGAAGGCGTAGGGTGACGTAAAGACAGCAGGCTGGAAACACACAATATCGGCCGCTGCGCGTCCATCGGGTCATTGATTTTTTATAGGGTTGATCCAATGAAATACACACTTCCGGCGTTGACGCTGGCCATCAGCGCGGCGTTAAGCGGCTGCGCGACGCCTCATTCCTCTGCCGTTTCCCAACCGGTTGTCGACTCGCCAGTCCCTAACGTGGCGCAACCGCTGCAGCGCCAGCTAGCGGAAGGGCTGTACGAGATGGCGTTAAGCCCGCAGGGTGATGCGCTGTACGTCGCCAGCGCTGAAGGCTTTAAAAATGTACAGGGCGGGGCGGTTTACACACTGGATCCGCACACCCTCAATACCATCGGCCTGACGCATACCGATCTGAAAAACTTCGCTTTACAGCTCTCTGCGGAGGGTAAAACGCTGTATGTCAGCAATTCGCTGGACGGCGGCATCAGCGCTATCGACACCGCCACCGGCAAGGTAAAAAACCGCCTGCTGTTCAGCGAGCGCAATGAAAAAGGTCGCCCTTATGGGGCCCGTCAGCTGCTGTTGCTGAATAATACTCTCTACGTTGGCGCGGTCGCCGACCCGGCGCAAATCTGGGTGGTTGACGCCACTACCCTGAAGCTGAAAACGCGGATTAAAAATACCGGTAAATGGATGACCGGCCTGCACTACTCCGCGCAAACCGGTCGCGTGTACGCCGCTAACGGCAGCGGTGAAATTCTGGTGATCAACCCGCGTAACCAACGCATTGAACAGCGCTGGAAGCCGCTGGGCGACAAGCCGGCGCTGCTGCTTAATATGGCCGAAGATAGCGACACCGGCCGTCTGTTCGTGACCGACAACTCGAAAGCGAAAACCACTCTGGTGCTGGATATCCACAGCGGCAAGCTGCTTAAACAGCTCGACGTCGGCGATTCGCTGGCGGTGCAGTTCAATAAGAAACGCCACGAAATTTATATTTCACAGCGTGAATCCGGCAAGGTCATCAGCCTTGACGCCAGCCGCTACACGCTGAAGAAAAGCTGGGCGCTGCCGGCCAATCCCAACAGCCTGCTGCTTTCCGCCGATGGTCAGACGCTGTTTGTCACCGTCAAACAGCCCTTCAATAAAGACCACTCCACTAAAGGCCCGGACAGCGTCGTACGTATCGACCTGAACGCGCAATAAAAATAACGGGTCCGGCGACGGGCCCTTTGATTCATTTATCCTCATCCATGGGGCAAATTATGCACACCACGCACTATTCATCCTTCCCGCTGCGTAAAACGCTGCTGGCCTTAGCCATCGGCGCCGCCAGTCAAACGGTGATGGCCGCGGACGCTGCCGCCGCGAAGCAGCCTGGCGAAGAGACCCTCATCGTCGAGGCTAACGAAACCAGCGATTTTAAATCCGGCGGCGACCTGGTGGTTCCGGCATTCCTCGATGGCCAGATCGCCCACGGCGGCCGTCTGGGGATGCTTGGCGAACAAAAAGCGATGGACGTCCCGTTTAACGTCATCGGCTATACCTCGAAGCTGATTCAGGATCAGCAGGCGAAAACTATCGCCGATGTCGTCAGTAACGACGCTGGCGTGCAGGCCGTACAGGGCTACGGCAACTTCGCCGAGACCTATCGAATCCGCGGGTTTAAGCTCGATGGCGATGACATGACGATGGGCGGCCTGGCGGGCGTGGTGCCGCGTCAGGTGATGGACACCCAGATGCTGGAGCGCGTTGAAATTTTCAAAGGGGCTAACAGCCTGCTTAACGGCGCGGCCAGCAGCGGCGTCGGCGGGATGATTAACCTCGAGCCGAAGCGGGCGGAAGATCTGCCGACCGCACGCGTTGGCGTCGACTATACCTCTGATTCTCAGGTGGGCGGCACCCTCGACCTGGGGCGCCGTTTCGGCGACAACAACCAGTTCGGCGCTCGGGTCAACCTGGTGCACCGCGAGGGTGAAGGCGCTATCGATAATGATAAACGCCGTACCACGCTGGCTTCGCTGGGGCTTGATTACCGCGGCGACCGTTTCCGCTCCTCGCTCGATTTCGGCTATCAGAAGAAAACGTTCCACGGTGGTACGATGGGCGTCAATATCAGCGGCGTGGATTTCGTTCCGGCGCTGCCGGACAACAGCAAAAACTACAGCCAGAAGTGGGGCTATAGCGATATTGAAAGCGAGTTCGGCATGGCGAAGGCAGAATATGACCTGACCGATAGCTGGACGGTATACAGCGCCCTCGGCGGCCAGCATTCGCATGAAATTGGTACCTACAGCGCGCCGAAGCTTCTGAATAAAAACGGCGATGCGACGGTGGGCCGCCTGGATACTAACCGCATTATCGACGCGATCAGCGGCATGGGCGGGGTACGCGGCGATTTCAATACCGGCGCGATTTCGCATAAGGTGAACCTCGGCTATGCGGCGCAGGTGCATACCGATGCGACCGCCTGGCGGATGTCGGCCAGGAACCCGACCACTAATATCTATGACAACCATGATGTGGCGATGCCGGATAACGCCTATTTTGGCGGCAACTACCACGATCCGCTGGTCACCTCGCGCAGCCGTACGCAGGGCTGGCTGCTGAGTGATACCCTCGGCTTCTTTAACGATAAAGTGCTGTTTACCGCCGCTGCTCGTCATCAGAAAGTGGTTGTGCGCAACTACAGCAACGCCACCGGGCTGGAAGATACCTCTTCGCGTTATACCCAAAGCCGCTGGATGCCGACGTTTGGCCTGGTGTACAAGCCGTGGGAGCAGCTGTCGCTGTATGCTAACCATACCGAAGCGCTGCAGCCGGGCTCTGTGGCGCCGACGACGGCGGCCAATGCCGGGCAGAGTACCGGGATCGCGCACTCGAAGCAGGACGAAGTGGGCGTCAAGATCGACTACGGTACGATCGGAGGATCGCTGGCGCTGTTTGAAATCAAAAAACCGAACGCCATTTCCGATACCGCTGGCAATTACGGCCTCGACGGCGAGCAGCGTAACCGCGGCGTAGAGATGAACGTCTTTGGCGAGCCGATGCTGGGACTGCGTCTTAACGCCAGTACCGTCTGGCTGGATGCCAAACAGACTAAAACCGCTGAAGGCGCAACCGACGGTAAAGATGCCATCGGGGTGGCTAACTTCTACGCGGTACTCGGCGCCGAATATGACATCAAGCCGGTGGAAGGCCTGACCGCCACCGCGCGCGTCAATCATAGCGGCTCGCAGTATGCCGATGCGGCCAATACCAAGAAGCTGGATAGCTACACCACCCTGGATTTAGGCCTGCGCTATCGTATGCGTCTGAACGCCGACCAGAACGAAATGATCTGGCGCGTCGGGGTGACCAACGTGACCAACGAGAAGTACTGGTCTGGCATTGACGATACCGGTACTTACCTGTTCGAAGGCGATCCGCGTACCGTCCGCGTCTCAATGAGCTACGACTTCTGACGCTAAAAAAAGCGGGGCGGGCGGCTGACGCTCGCCCCACGCAACTTGCGACAATCCCCCCTAAGTGATAAAAGGTGCCCCTTCACAAAAACACACAGGGGAACGACGTGAAAGACGCGTCAACGTCGTCGGAGACCGTCACGGAAAGTGGCCCGACGCTTCATCGCGGTTTACAGAACCGACACATTCAACTTATCGCCCTTGGCGGCGCGATTGGCACCGGCCTGTTTCTCGGCATTGGTCCCGCGATTCAAATGGCCGGCCCGGCGGTCTTACTGGGCTACGCCGTGGCCGGGATTGTCGCTTTTCTGATCATGCGCCAGCTGGGCGAAATGGTGGTGGAAGAGCCAGTATCCGGTTCCTTTGCCCACTTTGCCTATAAGTACTGGGGGCCGTTCGCCGGCTTTCTCTCCGGCTGGAACTACTGGGTGATGTTCGTGCTGGTAGGGATGGCGGAGCTGACCGCCGCCGGGATCTATATGCAGTACTGGCTTCCCGACGTGCCCACCTGGGTTTGGGCGGCGGCTTTCTTCATCATTATTAACGCCGTCAACCTGGTCAACGTACGCTTGTATGGCGAAGCGGAGTTCTGGTTCGCGCTGATCAAGGTGCTGGCGATTATCGGCATGATTGCCTTCGGCCTGTGGATGCTGTTCGGCGGCCACGGCGGCAGCAAAGCCGGGTTCGACAATCTGTGGAAACACGGCGGCTTCCTCGCCACCGGCTGGCACGGACTTATTCTGTCGCTGGCGGTGATCATGTTCTCCTTCGGCGGGCTGGAGCTTATCGGCATCACCGCCGCCGAAGCGCAAAACCCGGAAAAGAGCATTCCCAAAGCGGTCAATCAGGTGGTCTATCGTATCCTGCTGTTCTATATCGGTTCGCTGGTGGTGCTGCTGGCGCTCTACCCGTGGGTGGAGATCAAATCCGACAGCAGCCCGTTTGTGATGATTTTCCATAATCTGGACAGCAACCTGGTGGCCTCCGCGCTGAACTTCGTCATTCTGGTGGCCTCGCTGTCGGTGTATAACAGCGGCGTGTACTCCAACAGCCGGATGCTGTTCGGCCTGTCGGTGCAGGGTAATGCGCCGAAATTTCTCGCCCGCGTCAGCAAGCGCGGCGTGCCGGTGAACTCCCTGCTGCTCTCCGGGATTATCACTTCGCTGGTGGTGGTGCTGAACTACCTGCTGCCGCATGAAGCGCTGGGGCTGCTGATGGCCCTGGTAGTGGCGACGTTGCTGCTGAACTGGATCATGATCTGTATGGCGCACCTGAAGTTCCGCGCCGCCCAGCGCCGCAAAGGGCGCGAATCGAAGTTCAAAGCGCTGCTGGCGCCCGCCAGCAACTACTTCTGCATTGCTTTCCTTGGGCTGATCCTGGCGCTGATGTGCACTATCGACGGCATGCGTCTGTCGGCGATCCTGCTGCCGGTGTGGATCCTGTTCCTGTTTATCGCCTTCAAACTGCTGCGCCGCCCGGCGTAAGCGAGATGCCCCGCCGTCCGGCGGGGCTGCCTGCCTTTTTATTGTGATCCTCTTCGCAGGCGGCGCATTTGCCTGGCGATCTTCTTTTTGTAATCGATTACTTTTGTTTTGAGCTGTTTTGTAATCGATTACTTTTCTGAGGGCGAGCAACATGGTCACAACAACAGAAGGTCGGGAAAGTGTCCGCGTGAGCCACCGTTTTCTGGTGCCGCGGCTGTCGTTAATGATGTTTATGCAGTTTTTTATCTGGGGCAGCTGGTCGGTGACCCTGGGGCTGGTGATGACCCGCTATGAGATGTCATTGCTGATCGGCGATGCGTTCTCCGCCGGGCCGATCGCCTCCATCTTGTCTCCCTTTGTGCTGGGGATGCTGGTGGATCGCTTTTTCGCCTCGCAGAAGGTGATGGCGGTGATGCACCTGGCCGGGGCGGCGATCCTGTGGTTTGTCCCGCAGGCGCTGGTGGCGCAGAACGGCGCCCTGCTGATTGGCCTGCTGTTCGGCTATACGCTGTGCTATATGCCGACCCTGGCGCTGACCAACAATATCGCCTTCCACAGCCTGGCCAATGTCGATAAAACCTTCCCGGTGGTCCGCGTGTTCGGCACCATCGGCTGGATTATCGCTGGGATCTGCATCGGGGTGACCGGTATCTCTGATACCACCGGCATCTTCACGCTGGCGGCGCTCTGTTCGGTCGCGCTGGCGCTCTACAGCCTGACGCTGCCGCACACCCCGGCGCCGGCCAAAGGCATGCCGGTTCAGTTTCGCGACCTGCTGTGCGCGGACGCCTTCGCGCTGCTGAAAACCCGCCATTTCCTGATTTTCTCCCTCTGCGCCACCTTAATTTCCGTGCCGTTAGGCACCTATTACGCCTATACCGCGTCGTATCTGGCGGATGCCGGCGTCAAAGATGTCAGCACCGCGATGTCCTTCGGCCAGATGTCAGAGATCGTCTTTATGCTGGTGATCCCGTTGCTGTTCCGTCGCCTCGGGGTGAAATACATGCTGCTCATCGGCATGGCGGCGTGGTTCGTCCGCTACGCCTTTTTCGCTCTCGGAGTCAGCGAGGAGGGGCGCTTCCTGCTCTATCTGGGCATTTTGCTGCATGGCGTGTGCTATGACTTTTTCTTTGTCGTTGGCTTTATCTACACCGACCGCGTGGCGGGCGAGAAGGTAAAAGGCCAGGCGCAGAGCATGATTGTGATGTTCACCTACGGGATCGGCATGCTGCTGGGCTCGCAGATCTCCGGCGCGCTGTATAACCATCTGGTGGCCGGCCAGAGCGTGCCTCAGGCCTGGGTGACCTTCTGGTGGATCCCGGCGGTGGCCGCCGCGGTTATCGCGCTGATTTTCCTTTTCTCTTTCCAGTACAACGAGAAAGAGCCGCACTAATTTTTCAGGAGGGTGTATGAAAACGATTAAGGGACCGGGCATTTTTCTGGCGCAGTTTATCGGGCCGCAGGCGCCGTTCAACACCCTGGCGGGGATAGCGCAGTGGGCCGCCGGCCTGGGGTACAAGGCATTGCAGATCCCCTGCAACCACCCGGCGATTTTTGATGTCGAGCGGGCGGCGGCGAGCCAGACCTACTGCGACGAGGTCAGCGGCATCCTGGCGGAGCATGGGCTGGTGATCAGCGAGCTGTCCACTCACCTTGAAGGACAGCTGGTGGCGGTGCATCCAGCGTATGACGCGGCGTTAGACGCCTTTGCCCCGGCGGCGCTGCATGGCGATCCGCAGGCGCGCCAGCGCTGGGCGGTGGAGAAAGTGCACCAGGCGGCGGTAGCCTCCGGCCGCCTGGGGCTGCAGGCGCACGCGACCTTTTCCGGGGCGCTGGCATGGCCCTTTTTTTATCCGTGGCCGCCGCACAATCAGCCGCTTCTGGATGAGGCCTTTGCCGAGCTGGCCCGGCGCTGGCGGCCGCTGCTGGACCTATTCGACGAGCAGGGAGTCGATGTCTGCTATGAGATCCATCCCGGCGAAGACCTGCACGATGGCGTGACCTTTGAGCGTTTTCTTACGCTGGTGGATAACCATCCGCGCTGCAATATGCTCTATGACCCGAGCCACCTGCATCTGCAGCAGATGGACTACCTGACCTATATCGATATCTATCATGCGCGTATTAAAGCGTTTCACGTCAAGGACGCCGAATTTCGCCGCAACGGGCGCAATGGCGTCTACGGTGGATACCAGCCCTGGCAGCAGCGGGCCGGGCGTTTCCGCTCTCCCGGCGACGGACAGATCGACTTCAAAGGGGTGTTCAGTAAGCTGACCGAATATGATTTTGCCGGCTGGGCGGTGCTGGAGTGGGAGTGCTGCCTGAAGGATAGTGAGACCGGCGCGCGCGAGGGCAGCGAGTTTATCCGCCGCCATATCATTCCCGTTGCCGGACGGGCCTTCGATGACTTTGCCGCCGGCGGGAGGGAATAACATGATTCAGGTCGCGATTATCGGGGCAGGGTTTATCGGCCCGGCGCATCTGGAGGCGCTGCGGCGGCTGGGAGATGTCGAGGTGGTGGCGCTGTGCGACAGCCGCCTTGAGGCGGCGCAGCGCAAGGCGCGAGCGCTGAACATTGCCCATGCCTACGACAGCGTGGAGGCGCTGCTGGCCCATCCGGGGCTGCAGGTGGTGCATAACTGTACGCCCAACCATCTACATGCCCAGATTAATCGGCAGATCCTCGCCGCCGGGCTGCACATCTTCTCGGAAAAGCCGCTGTGTATGACGGCGGAGGAGGCGCGGGAGCTGGTGGCGCTTGCCGCCCGGGCCGGCGTGGTGCATGGCGTCAGCTTCGTCTACCGCCAGTTCGCTATGGTCCAGCATGCGGCGGCGATGATCCGCCATGGCGAGGTCGGCAGAATCTTCGCGGCCCACGGCAGCTATCTGCAGGACTGGATGCTGCTGGAGACCGATTACAACTGGCGGGTCGATTCGGCGCAGGGCGGCGCGTCGCGGACGGTGGCCGACATCGGCTCCCACTGGTGCGATACCGTGCAGTTTATGACCGGTCGGCGGATTGTCGAGGTGATGGCGGATCTGTCTATCGTCTGGCCAACGCGTAAAGCGCCGGTCAATGGCAAAGCGACCTTCAGCGCCATTCACGAGGCGCAGGCATATGAAACGCGCCCTGTCGATACCGAGGACTTTGGCTCGGTGCTGTTGCGTTTTGACGATGGCAGCAAAGGCAGCTTTATGGTCTCTCAGGTGAGCGCCGGGCGGAAAAACCGTCTGGCGGTGGAGATTAACGGCAGCCTCTGTTCTCTGGCCTGGGATCAGGAAGTGCCCCAGCGGCTGTGGATCGGCCACCGCGAGCAGCCGGATCGCCTGCTCAGCGATGACCCGAGCCTGCTGCGGCCGGAAATCGCTGACAGCGCCCATTACCCCGGCGGCCATATTGAGGGCTGGCCGGACGCCTTTAAGAATATGATGGGGCATTTTTATCAGGCGGTGCGCGCCGGGAAGATGCCGGCGGCCGGGGTCCGGCGCTTCGCCGCTTTCGACGACGGCGCCGATGTGATGTACATCATCGAGGCGATCGTCAAAAGCCATCAGGAACAGCGCTGGGTCAGCGTTGAACGCTGAGCGCAGGTGGGGCGCAGGATTATTTCACCCCAAGATAGCCGTCGAGATAGGCACCGGAGAGCTCGTTGCCGAACAGGACGGCATCTTTATTTTCCATCGCATTATCCCATTTGTCGCTGGCATTGCCGGTGAAGGCGTGCTCGGTGCGGGTGCCCTGCGCCGCCTGCTGTTTGATGGCTTCCGCGGTGCGGCGGGCATCGCTTTCGCTCATGCCAGCGGCTTTATCCTGCTGTCCGCGGGCATACATCGCCGTAAAGGTCGGCAGGTTTAAACGGTAATTTTCCTGGCGGTTGACGGTGAAGTTGCCGCCGACAAAATCGGACCGGTGGGCGACGAAGGCGTAGGCATGGCGTTCCGGTGACGATTTTGACGAGGTGCAGCCGGTGATCGTTGCCAGGGCACAGCTGAGGGCGAGAACCGCGGTGGAGAGCCTCATGGGGATATCATCCTTAATCATAAAAGAAAAAATGGGGCGCAGGCGGTCTGTTGCGCCTCCTGCGCTAATGAGAATATGAAACGGCAAAAGGATGCGCGTTAACGGGGCGGGAGAGAAGCCCTGATTATTAATAGTTTCCCGGGACACCGTCTCGCTGAGCTACGCTTTCGCGCCAGGCTGGCAGGCCAATCAGAGGTCATTTATGATAGCCTGCAGGATCCACCTCTATCGCAGGAAGTGCAGGGTTTATGTCTATTCAGAAAATTGCTCGTCTGGCCGGCGTCTCGGTGGCCACGGTGTCGCGGGTGCTGAACAACAGCGATACGGTAAAAGCCAAAAACCGTGAGCGCGTACTGCAGGCGATCAAAGAGAGCAACTATCAGCCGAACCTGCTGGCGCGTCAGCTGCGAACCGCCCGCAGCAATATGATCCTGGTGATGGTCTCCAATATCGCTAACCCCTTTTGCGCCGAGGTGGTGAAGGGGATAGAAGAAGAGGCGGAGAAGAATGGCTACCGCATTCTGCTGTGTAACTCCGGGTCGGATCTGGCCCGCTCGACCTCGGGCCTGCAGCTGCTCTCCGGCAAAATGGTCGACGGCATTATTACCATGAACGCGCTCTCCAGCCTGCCGGAACTGACCACCATGATTGGCGATGCGCCCTGGGTGCAGTGCGCGGAGTATGCCGACACCGGCAGCATCTCCTGCGTCGGGATTAACGACGTTGAGGCGGCTCAGGGGGCGGTATCCCGGTTGGCCGATAGCGGCCGCCGCCGCATCGCGCTCATTAATCACGACCTCAGCTATCGCTATGCCCGTCTGCGCGAGCGCGGCTATAAAAGCGTGCTGCACGTGCACGGTCTGGCGTATCAGCAGGTGACCTACGCGCAGGATCTTAGCGCGGCGGCCGGTAAACGGGCGATGGAGCAACTGCTGTCGCAAGACGAGAAGCCCGATGCGGTGTTTGCCGTTTCGGACTCCCTCGCCGCCGGGGCGCTGCGGGCTATCGCCCAGGCCGGACTGCGGGTGCCGGAGGATATCGAGATCCTTTGCCAACAGAACACAAAGCTGGCAAAGCTGGCCGACCCGGCACTGTCGGTGCTGGCGCCCACTGGGTATCAGGTGGGGATGGTCGGTGCAAAATGCCTGATGGATCATCTGGACCGTGGGGACACACTGGCACCGCTACAGCTTGTGGCCCCCAAGCTGGTGAAGAGAGGTTCTATAAAATGAGTGCCTGTGATATTCTTGTGATCGCCAATCTGAATATGGACCTGATCCTGGAGCAAAAGAACTCTCAACAGACCAGCCGCAAGCGCTACGCGGACTCCTTCACGCTTTCGCCCGGCGGAAACGGCTACAATGAAGCGGTGGCTGCCGCGCGGATGGGCGCTACGGTGGCGCTGGCCGGCATGATCGGCAGCGACTCCTTCGGTGCGCAGCTGAAGGCATCGCTGAACGAGGAGATCACCGACAGCCAGCTGGTACGGGTCGTACCCGGCAGCAGCGGCCTGTCCCTGATCCTGTCCTCTGCCGGACAGGAGAATATTTATTGGGACATCGTGGGCGCCAATGCCTGTCTGGACGAGGAATATATCCGCGGATTGGAATCCCACATCGCCAAGGTCAAGCTGCTGGTGGTGGGCTTCGGCGTACCGTATGCATCCACGGTGCTGGCCATCCGTTTGGCGCAGAAGCACGGCACCGCCGTAATGCTGGTGGCCTATC
>ENA-OZGC01001132-OZGC01001132.1-human-gut-metagenome-genome-assembly--contig:-NODE-1132-length-16395-cov-5.261750_pt1 | contig 16395 bp, 8 predicted proteins | sample MGYA00245109_ERZ653643 | MGnify/ENA primary metagenome ERZ653643 (study PRJEB26926, sample SAMN06165107) | human gut metagenome | biome: ENVO:00009003; feature: ENVO:2100002; material: ENVO:00002003... | reverse complement strand
CGAGATGCAGCGTAGTCTCGTGGGCTCGGAGATGTGTATAAGAGACAGTTATAGTCTTTTGCCTTTCCTGGCCATCCCTCACCATTAGGAACGAATGGAGTACCAGCAAAATTGGTCAACCAAGAACCCTCAAACAAGGCTACACGTGATGCAAACAGATGAGCAACTGCAGGAGAGATACGTGTGGTTGCTTCCCAACCATCAGGCTCCATATAGGTTACAGCAGAATCCAGGTCGGCAAGAATGAAACGAGCAACCTCGTTGCGAGGACTACGCTTATTAGCTGCTACAAGGATAGCCTCATTGTCAGGCATGGCCTCTGTCACAATAGGTAAGTCACCGAAGCTCTTGTACAAACTGAAATAGGCATAGGCACGGAAGAAGTGTAACTCGCCGATATATTGACGAATCTTATTTTCATTACCCGCAATCAATCCATTCTCATAGTTAGACTGTGCTATATTCAACTGATAGTTGATATCACGAATATTGTTCCAGCTCCATGAAGAGTTGTCGTTACTAGTCTTCCAACTACCTTTCTTATACTTAGAATCGCCATCAGAACCGGTCTGATTATCTGTACCATTATCGTATGCGAATGTACCATAGCCTGCACCACTATGATATGGCAATACAGTCTGATAAAAAGCATTAGCTACAGCTTGAAGCTGAGTAGCATCCTTGTAATAGTCGGTAGGAGTAATATCTGTAAGAGGCTCTTGCTTCAGAAAATCATTACAAGAAGCCATCAACATACCGCATGCCAACAAAGGAAGTACCTTTAAAGATATATTGAATTTCATATCATTCTAATATTTATAATGTTAAACTTAAACCAAAAGAGAAGGTTGTGTTCAATGGATATCCATTACCATACCATGTACCGATGGTCTCTGGGTCATACTGCTTGCGGAGAGATGTTCCTGTCCAGAGATTCTCACCCGAGAAGTAAACACGAAGTTTCTCAATAGAAATCTTACGTGTCAATTCCTGTGGCAAGGTATAACCAATCTGAAGGTTCTTCAAACGAATGTAAGAAGCATCCTGCAGATACTTTGTCTGAACCTGCTCATTCTTGGCGCTATAGGCTGCACGTGGCAAGTAAGCGTCCTTGTTTGGCTCCTGGAAGCCATTGACAACAGACCAAGAGTTCTCGTCACGATAATAGTCTTGCAAACCATCCAGGCAGACCTGATACCAACGACCATATTCGAAAGTACCAAAGAAGTAACGTGTACTGGCCCAATATTCACGCTTCATGACACCCTGGAAGAAACAACGTACATCGAAGCCTTTCCAAGCAGCATTCAAGTCGATACCGAAGAGATAACGTGGTGTGGAATTACCTATCTTCTTAAGATCTCCATGATCTTCCAATGTATTGGCACCCCAGGAAATCTTACCATCATTATTGAGGTCACGATACATGATATCACCAGCACCCCACTTGTTATTGTCAATAGTACTCTGGTCAACCTTTGCTATATGAGCATCCATCTCTTCTTGGCTCTTAGCTATACCGATGGTCTCATAACCGTAGATATCACCAATACGCTGTCCCTCAATATAGTTACCCAATGAATGAGAAGGGTTATTAGGATACCTTGTGATAGTAGCATAGGCATCAGAGAGATTGAAGCTGATTCCATACTGCAAACCATTAGACAAGCGGTCGTTCCAACCGATAGTCAACTCCCAACCATTGGTGCGCAAGTCGGTATTGTTAGTAACAGGTACAGCTGTACCCAAGATGCTTGGAAGCTCAGGGGCATTACCTATCATATTTTTTGTCTTACGCACATACCAGTCAAATGATCCATGCAAGCGATCCTTCAAAAATGCAAAGTCAAGACCGACATTAAAACTCTGGATGGTTTCCCATGTCAAATTCTGAGAAACCAGGCCTGGTGCCCAAGCTGTCATCGGTTTCAAACCATCCTGCAGCCATGTACCATTGTTGGCATATACACCAATCGTCTGATAAGTCTGGTAAGTACCAACATTCTGGTTACCCAAGTTACCATAAGATACACGAAGTTTCAATTGACCAATCCAATCATTGATTGGCTGCATGAAGTTCTCTTGTGCAATATTCCAACCTGCAGAAACAGATGGGAAAAACTTCCACTGATTTCCCGGACGGAATCTAGAAGAACCATCATATCGGCCATTAACCTCAAAGAGATACTTGCCCTGATAATCATAATTCAAACGACCAAAGAAACCACAAGTTGTCCAACGGCTCATGTTGCCAGACACAGATGGATCCACAGGAGTACCATAAGCATCAATACCAGTTGTACCATCAATTTGAGGCTTATTACCAACGATGAGACCAGCTCTATCTGCATATTTGTACTTCATACGCTCATCCTCAGACTGGAAACCAGCCATAATATGGAAGTTATGCTTCTTCTGCAAATTGAACGAATACTCAGAATAGAGTTGGAAATTTGTATAATTTTCCTTATAGTAATCTTCACCTACATAGGTAAAATTATTCTGGTCGTAAGCCTCACCATTCAGATTATACAGATAAGTATGCTGCATATCTGTATGACTCTCATTATGGGATGTACGATAGTTGAAGATAGCATGGGTAACCCAATTCTTGATTGGTTCAATATCCAAACCTACTTGATGATTATACTCATCATTCTGATAACGATAAGTACCACCATTCGTCATGGTGTTGACCATCTCATTATAGAGATTACCATTTCTATCATATAAAGGAACACATGGCCACTGTCCACCAAGATATTCATAAACACCCTGACCCAAAGACTGAGGACGATGATAATCCTTACGAACAAAACGGAGGGAGTAGTTAAACTTCATCCAATTCGTCCACTGTGAAGAAATCTTAGCAGTAGCAGTATATCGGCTACTACCTTCATCAGCAACCTTGATCAAACCATCCTGACCTAAATAGCCAAATGAAGCATAGTAGTTGAGTTTGTCATCACCACCAGTTGCACTTACATTGTGCTCCTGAGAGAATGTATGTTTTTTGTATATTGCATCATAGAAATCGGTAGAAGCATAACCATCGGTAAATCCACTCAACCAATAGCCATTAGCATCCGCATCCAAAGAATAAATCAAATTGCCATTTTTATCCTTACGGGTACCCGCATTAACATATTCGCCCTCAATCCAATCCTTCATACGCTGAACATGATCTGGTGTAAAAAGCTGACCACCACCAATATTCGTATTCGCATCATTCTGCATACAAGCAAAATCGACAGAATTCATACTATGCTTCATACGAATTGGGGTACTGAAGCGGAAATTATTATTGTAGTTCACACTTACCTTGTCACGCTTGCCACCCGTCTTTGTAGTAATCAATATGACACCGAAAGGTGCACGGGAACCATAAATAGATGATGCAGCTGCATCCTTCAATACTGATACGCTGGCAATATCCTGAGGATTGATGGTATTGATATCACCCTCCATACCATCGATCAAGACCAACGGACTTCCGCTGGAACCCTGTCCGATTGTAGTTGTACCACGTACATTCAAGCTTGGAGTATCATCCAAACTACCTGCAGCCTGGGTAATCTGCAAACCAGCCACCATACCCTGCAGAGCCTGGGTTGCATTACTTACAGGACGGCTATCCAATTCCTCGCCCGATACTGCGGTCACCGCACCGGTAAGGTTTACCTTTTTCTGGGTACCGAAACCTACGACCACCACTTCATTCAATTTGGTATCGTTAGATTTCAAAACCACTTTTGAAGTTCCGGCAGGAACTACCTGAGTAGCATATCCCAAGTACGAAATAGTCAACTGAGCATTACGCTTTACCTTAATAACATAGTTACCATCAATATCAGTAACCATACCATTACGGGTTCCTTTTTCCATAATGGTAGCTCCGATGACTGGCTCACCGGCATCATCAACAACTGTACCCTTTACGGTAATTTCACTCTGTTGAGCTTCCTCTACCTTTGGGTTTGATAAGATCTCGCTTGCTGCTAAAGTAGGTAATGTACCTCCGCAGGCAAGGACCAAACACGCGATGGCTTTTACATAAGCTTGACTATGTACAAAGCCTGAGATTTTTTGTGTCTGTCTCATATTCTATTCATGCTAGGTTTATTATTGTTTAAATTTCGATTGCAAAGTAACACAATATTTTGTATATTATGCTACATTATCGTCTAAAAAAGTGAAAATATCGTCCAAACCTGGCGATTTAGACGATATTTTCGTCTTTTAAGCCGATTTTGTTACACTTAAATGTTGTTTATTCTAAATGATGTCTTTGTTGTCTTTAATGTTTTATTGTTTTGTTGTTTCTATATCTTTTTTATTGTTTCATCGCCTTCTTCAGTTTTCCCACAGCAGCATGAATCATGTCGTGGGTTCCACTTCCGTCGGTCACGTATTTCTGAACCATTCTGCCATAACTGATGGCTTCCTTGAGTTCCTCGCTGGTGTTGTCATCCGGCCAACCGGCACGGCGAAGCAGACCGGAAAGTTCTCGGAGGTCTTCCATCTCTGCAAGATTGCCAGGACGCATCGTGTTGATGGCACGGTTCAGGATGGCAGTAGTACCTTCCAGTTCATCCTGGGTTACCTTCTTCTTGCCCTTTGCCACCAGCTCCTGTGCCTGAGCCATCACCTTCTGCATGCGCTCATAGCCGAACGGTGCCCATGGAGCATACTCCGGAACCTTCTGCGAAAGGGCATTCCACTTCTCCTGGTCAGCCTTACGCTCTGCGGCAAGATTCAGGAGAGAATTCAGTTCGGTGAAATCTATCTTCACCTTCTTGCTCTTCTTGCTCTTGGCATCGGTCAGGTTGATGCGGTAGTAGTGGGTACTGTTGGCGTTGCGATAATAGTCTGGCTGGAATTCCTTGCCACCCAACTTCAGGGTAAGGAGATTGGCTCCTGCACCTGTGGTCACGCCGTTCGATTCGCCCACGGTGATATTACTCAATCGGGAGTCGATGTTCAGCGTAGCCTGATTCCAGGTCTGTGCGCCTGTGCCCGCCATCACCAATGGTCCGTACATCAGGGTTCCTACCCAGGATGTCTTCAGCGGAGTACCGTCCAGACTTGCCACATCGCTCGAAAGCTTGTCGGCACCATATTCGATATGCTTGCTGAATGGCATGTCGATTTCTACGACATCTCCCACCTTCCAGTGCTTCTGCTCCAGTTCTACATAGGTGCTAGGCTGATAGCTCTTTGCCATTTCCTTGCCGTTCACCTTGATGGAGAAACCTTGCGTAGCCCAGTATGGTACACGGAGCTTCAGGGTGAAATCGCCCTCGCCTTCCGTAATCTTGATGGCTGAATGCTGTGCCGGCCACAGGCAATCCTGCTTGATGGTCACGCCCTTCTCCTTCCAGTGGAGGGTGGTTGGCATATAGAGACCTACCCAGAGGGTATGATCGTTGGCAAAATAAGCCGACTGCTGGTACTTGGTATGGTTTTCAGAACCTGTACCACCGCAGCAGGTGCTCTGAGGAGTCTCGTTGCCGAACGGCTTGGTGGCATTCAGACCTACTGCATACTGATAGCAGGTCTGATACTGGTCCGGATTGAGCGAACCGATAATCTGATTGTACAGCGTGCGCTCGATATAGTCGAGATACTGCGCATTATCAGGGTTATAACAGTTCAAATCCTTGCTCAACTTGACGAGGTTATACGCGCAGCAGGTTTCGTTGATATCCGGATAAGCCTCCGATTCGCCTTCCTGCAGTCCATTGGTTGCCATACTCAGAATCTGGGTATATGGCTGGCGGAACATCTCTCCATTTCCTACACCACCCATCGCATACATGTATCTGCCCTGCACCAGTCTCCAGAAGTTCTCAGCCAGATTGTAATAGTATGGCTTCTGATTGCTCTTGTAGCTGCGCAGCGCTCCGATAATCATCGGAATATGCTGGTTGGCATGGCGGGTGCGGATGTCATCGATGTTCTTGCTCAGCGGATCATAGAACTTAGGCGCATCGAAACAGTTGGCAGCCTCGAGGAGCTTTGCCTTTTCATCCGGATTGGAAACCATCTCGGAAAGTCGGGAGAGCGATTCGCTCATACCTCCCACCTCACCGGCGATGTACATGTCCCACATCTCGTAGCGGTTGCCCGGCTTGGCTCTGCGCTCATCCTGGGTGCCGTCCTGCTTTACGTAAGTGCGGTAGTGCATGCGGTTCCATACCCAGAGTCCCATATCCTTGGCGATGAGGAGAGCCTTATCGCAGATTTCCTTATCATCAAAATAGGTTGCGATGTCTATCAGACCGGCAAGCTGCTTGTGTACGCTGTAATAAGGTGCCCAAACCCAATCGGAGTTGTTGTAAGCACGATACATTTCAATCAGAGCACAATGCTGAGCCGGAATAGCGTTGATATAGCCGTGGCCATAAAGTTCAGGGTGCTTCTTATACTCATCAAAAGCAGCCCAGGTGCCCTTCATCTCTCTGAGTTCAGCCTCAGGAGCGAAATCACGAGCCTCCCAGTTGCGCTTCAGTTCCTTATTATATACGAAGGTCTTCTCCTGACACTCTCGCAACTCATTCACCATTCGGGTGATGTTCTTGCGGAGGATTGCCTTCTGTTCAGGATTAGTTGCCACGGCGTATGCCTGTGCGATTGCCGACATATAGTGGCCTGTTCCATGACCCTTGAGCTTGGTATCCGGCGAATCCCAGCCATCGCTCTTGGTATAACCCTCGGTACTGAGTCCGTAGGTATCGCGATAGTTGTAGAGTTGTTGGGTAACATCCCAGGAACAGATCTCACGGAGTGTCTCATCACGGTTGTGAGTGAGTCGGTTGTCACCATCTATGCTCACATCAGCGAGCGAGAAGGTATGAGCCACTTCCTTTTCTGGAGTCTGATAGCCTTCAGCCACCACCTTGATTTGTGCCTTGACAGGATAACCATTGTCGGTAGTCTCATCACCAATCACAAAACCACCTATCTCATATTGGCTCCCGGCAGGATGTTTCTGCGCATCAGCCTCAGCCTGCTCATCAGCAAGCGGAGCGTTAGCCCAGCGTACCTGTCGATACTCTGAATAACCATCAGAATAGGTTACCCATACGAGATTAGGAAGTCGGGGAGCTGTGCCCACCGGACAATCCACTGATATTGCCTCCACCTTAGAGATAGTGCGATAAACCGTGGCTGCTGTTGTCATTCCAGGCAAACAAGCTACTCCTATTAATAATGTGAACTGCTTTAAATCCATATCTTCTAGGTTTATTATTGTTTCGTTTATTTTTCTGGCTGCAAAATAACAGAAAAAATCAACGAAGTCCTAAAATTATCGTACATAAAGATGCAACTATCGTCTAACAGGGGGCTTTTGATACGATATTTTCATCATTTTGGACTTTCTTTGCATTACATAAACAATTCTATTCGTAAATTTGCAGCAGAAATAAAAACTTGTGGTAATCCGGTAATACAGGCATTGCCACCAAGCGAACAACCAAACGGACAAAACAACAATAAACCTAGAAAGTTATGGTTAAGAAACTCTTTTTCATCGCCACCTTATTATATATAGGGGCAACAGTATCGGCAGAGAACTATCTGGTGAAATCACCAGATGGTAAAATCGTAGCAGAACTCAACACCAACAAGTCTCTCTCTCTTCAATTTAAATACAATGGCTCCATTCTTTTACAGGAGTCTTCAATAGGTGTAACGCTGAACGATGGAATGGACATGGGTAAGAATCCGAAGGTAGTAAGCCACAAGCTTAGCAACCATAAGGAAACCATCCATGCGCCATTCTATCGTCAGCAAAACTTTGAAACAGCTTATCAGGAACTGAATCTGAAACTGAAGAATGGTTTCGGCATCATCCTGAGAGCTTACGATGAGGGAGTGGCTTACCGATTCTATACCCAGCGAAAAGGCAAGACCATCATCCTGAATGAAACCGCCGCCTACCAGTTTGGCAAGGACAAGAAAGCATGGTTGCCATACACCACGACTCCAGAAAAGCCTTTTGCCATGGCCTTCCAGAATATCTATCACGAGACTCAGCTCGATACCGCCAAGCAGGATTTAGCCTTCCTGCCAGCTACCATAGATTGCGGAAAGGCGAAAGTCACTATCCTGGAGAGCGACCTGGAGAAGTACCCGGGCATGTGGCTGAAGGCTAACAGCAGCGAACAGGATAAAGAGAAGGGAATCCTGAGAGCCGCCTTTGCTCCCTACCCTAAGGAGATGGCTTACTACCCTTGGCGACACATGAGCCACGTAAAGAGCACCTGCGATTACATCGCAACCAGCACCGGCAAACGTAATTATCCTTGGCGCATCTTCGCCATCACAGAGCACGATACCCAGATGCCGACAAACAATCTGGTGTACGCTCTGGCTGCTCCCAACAAGATAGGCGATACTTCCTGGATCAAACCGGGAAAGGTGGCCTGGGACTGGTGGAACGACTGGAATCTGAAAGGTGTGGATTTCAAGGCGGGCATCAACTTCGATACTTACAAATATTACATAGATTTTGCTCATAATCACGGCTTGGAATACATCATCCTTGATGAAGGATGGTACAACTCGAAAGAGGGAAGCATTCTGAAACCAATAGACGATATCCAGTTGCCTAAGCTCATAGAATATGGTAAGAGCAAGGGCGTGGATATCGTGCTTTGGGCAGTCTTCAACGTGATGGACGAGAATCTTGAAACCATCTGCAAGACCTATGCTGATATGGGCATCAAGGGATTCAAGGTGGATTTCATGGACCGCGACGACCAGACCGCCATCGAAATAGTGGAACGCCTGGCAGCCTGCACAGCCAAGCATCATCTCATTCTCGACCTGCACGGCATCTACAAGCCACACGGCTTGAACCGCACCTATCCTAACATCCTCAACTATGAGAGTGTCTTCGGTATGGAAGAATGCCGCTGGACAGAGGCTAAGAATGACATGCCACTCTACGACGTCACCTTCCCATACATCCGAATGATGGCAGGACAGGTGGATTTCACACCGGGAGCGATGAGAAACGGAACCCGCGACAACTGGAAGGCTATATACACCAAACCAATTTCGATGGGTACCCGATGCCACCAGGCTGCCTGCTACATCGTGCAGGACAGTCCGTTTACGATGCTTGCCGACACTCCTACCAACTACGAGGCTGATGAGCCATACACCCGATACATCGCTTCATTGCCAGTAGTCTTCGACAAGACCATCGTGCCACAGGGCGAAATTGGAAAGTATATCGTTACCGCCAGAAAGAAGGGCAACGACTGGTATGTAGGCGGTCAGAGCAACTGGGATGAGCGCACGCTCACCCTGAAGTTTGACTTCCTCACAGATGGCGATTACGAGGCTATCGTATTGAAAGACGGTATCAATGCCAATCATGATGCAGAAGACTACAAGATAGAGAAATCTGTCATCAATCAGAAATCGGAAATGAAAATCCATCTTGCTTCGGGCGGTGGATTCGTCATCAAGGTTATCAAGAAATGAACATTTTAAAAAAGAAGTTGATATGGTTAATAAGAATATAATTGTAACACTATTCGTAACGGCAGCTGCGGCAGTTCCTCAGACAGGTGCTGCCCAGAAAGCTGCCTACAACACTCCGGGAGCCGGCAACCCTATCCTGCCTGGTTATTTTGCCGACCCAACCATCAAGAAGTTTGGTGACACCTATTATATATATGCTACTACCGATGGTAGCGGAGCCGGTTTCGGACCGGCACAGCTCTGGTGTAGCAAGGATTTCAAGAACTGGACCCTGATGCCGATGAACTGGCCAGACAGCCACTGGATCTGGGCACCGGATGTAATGCAGAACGAAGCCGACGGCAAGTATTACTATCTCTACTGCCAGCCTTGCAAGCTCCATCTGGGTGTGGGCGATACACCTCGTGGTCCTTGGAAGAACGTGCTGGACGAGAGCGAAGCCGTGCTCGTACCGGATAGATTCGTAAAGAATGCCATCACCCTGGATGGTCAGACCTTCCGAGATGATGATGGTTCGGTCTATATGTATTGGGGCACCTGGGGCATCTACAAAGGCTTCGGTTGTGGAGCAGGTAAGCTGAATCCTGACATGAAATCATTCAGCGAAACCAAGCTCATCCCGAACACCGAGGTTACTCACTTCTTCGAAGCTCCATTCGTCTTCAAGCGCAACGGCATCTACTACTTCCTCTACTCCTGTGAGCATTGCGAGGATGCCAGCTACCGCGTAGATTACGCCACAGCCAAGAGTCCGCTCGGTCCTTATACCTACCACGGAACTATCCTCAAGACCAATGCCGATGGAACCGTTCATGGTCCGGGACACAACAGCGTGCTCCAGGAAGGTGACAACTACTACATCGTATATCATCGCCACGACAATCCGCATTCCAACCGTGGATTCCATCGTCAGGTGGCAATCGATAAACTCGAATTCAATGCAGACGGTACCATCAAGGAGGTCATTCCAACCCACGAAGGTCTCGATCTGAAGCCAGAAATGAAGGTGGCAAAGAACCTCGCATTCGGCACCAAGGTTACAGCCTCTTCCTATTACGACAACTACTTCCGTCCGGAATATGCGGTTGATGACAACAACGGCACACTCTGGCGCCCTCGCACCACCGGACCAGCCTGGATTCAGATTGACCTGGGCAAGAAGCAGAGCATCAAGAGCATCTGGACTCAGTTTGAATACGGAACACAGTTCTATCAGTATCTCATCGAGACATCGAATGACGGCAAGCACTGGCAGACCTTCTCCGACAAGCGACAAAACCGTCTGGCTGGTTCGCCGATGGTAGATTTCGGAAATGCCAAGGCGCAGTACATCCGCCTCACCTATGCTGGCGGACAGAAGAATGGTTTCGGTGGCGCCATCTGGAACATCAAGGTTTACGGTTCCGCAGAAGATTCTGCCCCACAGCAGTGGCTCGGTCTGACAGCAGCCGATTTCGATGGTACAACCTGGCATAACAACGAGGGAATGCTTGCCGGCAAGTTCTCGCTCCTTCAGGGCACCGCCCTCAGAGAGCGCATGGCTGGCAAAGATGCCATCACCCTGCAACCAGGTGCCCAGCTGGTGATGACTCATCCGCAGCTCGGCAAGACACGCAAGCATACCCTCACCGCCCAAGCTTTCGACAACGGAAGCTGGCATCAGATAGATGAAAACGATCCTCGACTGAATCTTTCTGAAGGAAAACTGGAAATTAGTGCAGGCGAAAAGCAATTTACCCTCACCAATCTCCGTTATTATAACTGGGAACAGGAGGCGGCAGAAAAGGCTTTCGATGCCCAGAGCAACATCGTGCGTGAGGCAGTAGCCGACAAGAACTGTCAGGGACTGGTGGTAGATATCAGCGCTGACTACTACAACGAGGGCGATACCGTGCCTTACATCAAGAACGGCAGTCCGTTGGATGTTCACCTCAAGGGCGAGTTCGAGACGCAGCACGATACAGCAGCCATCATCAAGACCATAGAGGGCAAAAAGGCATTCACCTTTACCGGCAAAGAGAGTTACAGAAGCAACTTCATGCTCCCAGCCACTATCCGCGACAACGCTCCATACACCATCGAGGCATGGATTCTGAATCCGGAGATTGCCGAGAATGAATGCGTAGCCGATTTCACCTCTTCTCACGATGAACTGGAAAAGTTGATGCTGGTAAACGGCACCGAACCACGCTGCGGTGTGATGAACCACTACGGATGGTATGAGGATGCCGGCTACAAGGAGATGAAGACCCTGGAAGGCAAGTGGCAGCACGTATATGTCTGCTTCGACGGCAGAATCGAGAGCATCTACATCAACGACAAGCTTATCAGCCAGAAGGATATCCAGCTCCTCGTCAAGCCATCGCAGTTTATGCTTCTGGGCAAAAATGCCGAAGAGGCATGGCCTTTCTCAGGCTATCTGCACTCATTAAAACTCTGGGATGAATACATTCCTTACAAAAGACAAACAAAATAAACTAGCAATACATGAAGAAGATTTTAGTAACATCAGCCTTGGCAGCATTGGCATTGATGCCTGCTTCGGCACAGAAGGTGAACAAGAGTTCGGGTGGTTATCCTATCACACCGGTGCCTTTCACATCAGTAAAGGTTTGGAACAATACGTTCTGGGGACAGCGTATCGAAACCTCTCGCAAAGTAACCATCCCGCTGGCTTTCAGCAAGTGCGAATCAGAGGGAAGATACAAGAACTTTGAGCGCGCTGCACATCCTAGCGACACCTATGATGTAGGCAAACTGATGCCCTACAGTTTTGACGACACCGACCCATACAAGACCATCGAGGGTGCCAGCTACGTACTCCAGACCTACCCTGACAAGAAACTCAAGGCATATATCGACAGCGTGCTCGACATCATTGCTCCTGCCCAGGAGCCTGACGGATATCTCTATACCGCCCGTACACAGAATCCGAAGCATCCTCATTTCTGGGCTGGCGACAAGCGCTGGAGCAAGGAAGAGGATCTGAGCCACGAGCTCTACAACCTCGGTCACATGGTAGAAGGTGCCGTGGCTCACTGGCAGGCTACTGGTAGCCGCAAGTTCCTCGACATCGCTATCCGCTATGCCGACTGCGTGGTTCGCGAGGTTGGTCCTAACCCAGGACAGGCTTGCGTGGTACCGGGACATCAGATTGCCGAAATGGCACTCTGCAAGCTTTATCTCGCTACAGGCAACAAGAAATATCTCGAAGAGGCTAAGTTCTTCCTCGACTATCGTGGCAAGACATCTATCAAACAGGAATATTCTCAGAGCCACAAACCGGTATTGGAACAGGACGAAGCTGTAGGTCATGCCGTACGTGCTACCTATATGTATGCTGGTATGGCAGATGTAGCTGCCCTCACCGGCGATACCGCCTATATCCACGCCATCGACCGCATCTGGGACAACATCGTGAGCAAGAAACTCTACATCACCGGAGGTATCGGTGCCACCAACAACGGCGAGGCTTTCGGCAAGAACTACGAGTTGCCTAACATGAGTGCCTACTGCGAAACCTGCGCAGCTATCGGCAATGTTTATGTCAACTACCGTCTCTTCCTCCTCCATGGCGAGAGCAAGTATTACGATGTATTGGAGCGTACCCTCTACAATGGTCTCATCAGTGGTGTGAGCATGGACGGCGGCGGCTTCTTCTACCCTAACCCACTGGAGAGTATGGGTCAGCATCAGCGCCAGGCTTGGTTCGGCTGTGCCTGCTGCCCTAGCAACATCTGCCGTTTCCTGCCATCCCTCCCAGGCTATGTATATGCCGTAAAGGACAAGAATGTATATGTCAACCTCTTCCTCAGCAACTCTTCTTCTCTGAAAGTGGCTGGCAAGAAGGTGGCTTTGAGTCAGGATACACAGTACCCTTGGAACGGCGACATCGCCATCAAGGTAGATGACAACAAGGCAGGTCAGTTCGGTATGAAGATCCGCATCCCGGGCTGGGTAAAGGGTCAGCCAGTACCATCAGACCTTTACTACTACAGCGACGGCAAGCGACTGGGCTATACCATTACCGTAAACGGCAAGAAGGTAGAGGCTAAGGTAACAGAGGATGGCTATTATACCATCAACCGCAAGTGGAAGAAGGGCGATGTGGTTCGCGTTCACTTCGATATGGAGGCACGCACCGTACGTGCCAACAACAAGGTAGAGGCCGACCGTGGCTGCATCAGCATCGAGCGTGGTCCTATTGTATATTGCGCAGAGTGGCCAGACAACAAGGGCTTCGACATCATGAGCATCCTGGAGAACCGCGAACCTCAGTTCGCTGAGGGCAAGCTCTCGTACGATGGTTTCATCGACCCTAAATATAAGAATGTACTGACACTCTACAAGGGTCAGAACATGGAGACCTTGACTGAGAACGTGCAGACCCTCGCCTACGACAAGAGCGGCAAGCTGAGCACCAAGGACCAGACCCTGACTCTCATCCCATACTTCGCCTGGGCTCATCGTGGCAACGGCAATATGAAGGTATGGTTACCACAGGATGTCAAGGCAGCAAAGCCATCAGCTCCTGCAACTCTCGCAGCTCAGGCTAAGGTAGAATTCTCTTCTCCTGTGCCTGCCAAGAGCAGTATCACCGACGGACTGGTTCCAGCCGATGAGAACGACCGTTCTGTCCCATACATCCACTGGTGGCCTAAGAAGAACACCACAGAGTGGATTACCTACACCTTCCCAGAGAGCAAGGAGATCAAGACCAGCACCGTATATTGGTACGACGACCAGCCATGGGGCGGTTGCAAGGTGCCAGACAGCTGGAAGCTCTACTATCAGGACGAGGCAGGCAACTGGAAGGAAGTTCCAGGAGCCGATGCTTATCCATGCAAGCGAGGTGTAGCCTGCATCGTGAATTTCGACCCAGTGAAGACCAAGGCTGTAAAGCTCGAACTGAAGCAGCCAGAAACTCTGTCCTGTGGTTTGTTTGAGTGGAGCGTGAAGTAATAAGACTTATTTTTTCAAGAATTGCCATATTGCCATATCAGCCAGTAATCTATCTGATTACAAAGCTGTTAGGGGTATGGCAATTCTTTATTTTTAGGGGTTATCTGCCATATATTGCCATGAACAATCTTTATTCATAACTTCGCCATCGATGCGGAAGAAATTACGTCCCGACGTAGCATCTGATACATCGCGACGTAACAACAACTGCGTCACGACGCAGCATCAGATACGTCGCGACGAAAATGAGGGTACTAATTCTCACTATAACAATATATGGCAATTCCCGGCGCTTTTCTGAGAATTACCATACGTACTTTTACGCTGAGTATCAACCATTTGCACATACAATATGGCAATTAAAACAACGCATTCAAACTTTTTTTTTATTTTTTCTTCACCAGTCTAATGACATACCCAGACCAAAGACACCATACGGCAAGTATTCCCATCACGAAGATAAATATATATGTAGCAATACTACCTATGAAGATTCTACCGCTATGAGCCTCCAGAGCCACATTCCATAATGACATGGGCAGTTGGTTCATATAAGCGGGTTGTGGCGCAAAGTCGGTTCCTTCATTATACTCAGCAATGACAGGCGTATCAGAGAAATCCTGGCTCATACCTGCTATCGCCTTTTTTCCGAATGGTGCGCCAGCGTTCTTTAAAGCAGCTTTCCCGGTAGAATAATCAACGGTTGTCCCCTTTACTCTATCCCAAACAAAGAGACCACTAAACGAACCGCAATACCATTTACCATCTTTGTTTTGCTGAAGGACATTCAATCCCATAACGCTGACTGGTGGAGTATTGGAGATGGACTCCAACTTTCCTGTCTGGAAATTCACGGAAAAGAAACCATCCGAAGTTGACAAGAGCCAGTCACCGAACTTTTCATCATAACGCACCACACGGAGTTTGTCATTCCAAGGGTTCTTGCTATGAAGCGTCGTCCCTGGAATAGACGGCATCTTGTTCAACACCAAGGCTATCATCACAGGTGGACGAAGGCACCAACCTGTCAGGGCTATCAACAAAGTAAGCATGATGGTATATCGGCCTATTTTGTCATGCCATTGCAGCGAAAAGCGAAGCAACCTCTTCTGTTTAGGCTTTAACCAGAAGATAAGACCTGAGATGCAGAGCAACACCAGGATGATGGCAATGCCATCTACGATGAGTTTACCAATGCTGCCAAACAACTCTCCACTGTGAAGCAGCCATATCGTACGAAAGACTGTAACCTTCCCATCATACTCCTTTGGCATAGGCAATTCTATCCGGTGGAAGTTCTGATAAGGTGGCAAGGAAACATAAGCATAGGAGCGGCTGAGAACCAAAAGCGTATCTCCATGAGCAGAAATGTCGCTCAACTTCTCTTCCGGCTCTGTCGGAAGAGTTACGCTTTTCCATATTTTGTGACTCCCCAACCGGTAAAGTGCAAATGGAGATACCGACCAGACAGAACCATCATCCGTTCTGATAACATTTCTTATCTGTCGGCAGTCTGCTCCTGCTGGCATCCCCTTATTAAAGTCCTTGAATGTGGATGCTGTAGAATCCGTTTGCCAGATTCCCCCGTTTCCATACAGCAATATGGCATCATCCAAAGCAAGCGTTCCTCTCAGCAACCCGCCATTCCAATTCTTAAATTCATAGCGACTTGGCAGATATTTCCTGCTCACGTCCACATCTTTGATAAGCGAACGGTGGTTGAGCAAAATACCCGACAAGCAGAACATCAGTATGAAAAAACTCATACCGATGCCTAACCATTTATGTTGTTTTCTCCAAGTTATTTTCTTATTTAGCATATTCATAATCATTATTACTATCTTGAATCAGGCTGCAAAGGTACATATTTCTAAGAAGGTATGCAACTGTCTCTTATACACATCTCCGAGCCCACGAGACTACGCTGCATCTCGT
>ENA-OZGC01001131-OZGC01001131.1-human-gut-metagenome-genome-assembly--contig:-NODE-1131-length-16400-cov-4.860263_pt1 | contig 16400 bp, 13 predicted proteins | sample MGYA00245109_ERZ653643 | MGnify/ENA primary metagenome ERZ653643 (study PRJEB26926, sample SAMN06165107) | human gut metagenome | biome: ENVO:00009003; feature: ENVO:2100002; material: ENVO:00002003... | reverse complement strand
AAATGCTGGAAGATCATCGAGACCTGCTGGCGGAGCTGGCGAAGCGCCTTCGGGCTGAGCGAGGCGAGATCCTTGCCGTCGATGACGACGCTGCCCGAAGTCGGCTGTTCCAGAAAGTTGATGCAGCGCACCAGCGTCGATTTGCCCGCGCCGGACATGCCGATAATGCCGAAAATGTCGCCCTGCTCGATGTGCAGGTTGATGTCTTTCAAGGCGTCTACCGTTTGGGTTTTCCCCTTGAAGGTCTTTGTCAGGTGGTTCAGCTCAATGAGCGCCAAGATGGAAGCACTCCCTTCAACATGCATGTGGAATCAAGTCACGTCCTTGTGACGAAATGTATTATATACGAAATGCGCCGTATAGGCAAACATGGATATTATATGATTGGCCATAGGATGAAACTATGAAAGGGATTGAAAACGGGGAGAGAGTATGGTAGAATCGGGGAGACGAACGTCGACTCCTTCAGTCATGCCTTCGGCATGACAGCTCCCTCGGGGAGGGAGCTCCAGACCGTAGACAAAAAGCTATTCTCCCCCGTTTTCCAAGAACCTCGGGTTCTTGGCGGGGTTTGGGGCAGAGCCCCAAGAAAGGTTTTCTTATGACGCTTCAACAACTGAAATACGTCGTCGAGGTCGCCGAGCGCGGCTCCATCACCGAGGCCGCAAAGGCGCTGTTTATCGCCCAGCCCAGCCTTTCCGCCGCCGTGCGCGAGCTGGAGGAGGAAGCGGGCATCACCATCTTCCTGCGCAACAGCCGGGGGATTCTGCTCACGCAGGAGGGCGCGGAGTTTTTGGGCTACGCGCGTCAGGTTGTTCAGCAGGCCGCGCTGATCGAGGATAAGTACATCGCGCACTCCGCGAGCCGCCAGCGCTTCTCCGTCTCCACCCAGCATTATTCCTTCACGTCCAGCGCGTTTGTCGAGCTGGTGCGCGCGCAGGGCGGCCAATCATATGAATTTGTTCTCCGCGAGGGCAAGACGTATGACACGATCATGGATGTGCGCCACCTGCGCAGCGAAATGGGCGTGATTTACCTGTGCTCGTTCAACGAGGCGGTCATCCGAAAGACGCTGCGCGAATCGAACCTCGTCTTTTCCGAGCTGTTTTCCGCAAGGCCGCACATCTTCATCGGGCGCAACAACCCGCTCGCCGGGCGCAAAAGCGTCAACATGAAGGACCTGGAATCTCTGCCGTGCCTGACATACGAGCAGGGCGACCAGAACTCGTTTTATTTTTCCGAGGAGATCCTCTCGACCCTCAACCATGAAAAGAGCATCAAGGTGACGGATAAGGGCACGATCATCGACCTGATGACCGGCACGGACGGCTATACCATTTCCTCCGGCATCTGTCCGTCATACCTGCGCGGCGACGACATCATTTCCATCCCGCTGGAGGTGGAGGAAATCATCCGCATCGGCGTGATTACGCATAAGGATTATCGCCCGACCGCGCTGGGGCAGATGTATCTGGATATCCTCCACCGCGTTGTGGGCGATATGCAGGGGGAATAAGAAAAGCGAAAAAAAGGCAATAAAAGAGACTGTCAAGCCGACAAATCTGACATTTTTGAAATAAAACTAACACTTTTCGCCCGAAGGTTTCCAAAGGGCGATGCGCCAAACAGGCGCCGTAAACGTTCGGAAAGCCCTTTGGTGGGGCGATGGGGCAAAGCCCCATATTCTGAAAATGTTTAGTTTTTGATTTCTGAACGATCTGAATTGTGCTTGACAGTCTCTTAAAATGCAGGCGAGGTGCGGCGGCCGCCGTCATCCCCTCAAAAACCCGATGACCGCCGGAACGTATTCGCGCATGACCGTGTCGTCGGACATGTAGATTTCGTGCTTGGCGTCAAACGCGCGGAGCTGGGCGTGCGGCAGAAGCGAAACAAATTCGTTCTGCTCGGGCAGGCGAACGACCGTGTCCCGCGCAGCCTGACAGAGAAGGAGCGGGGTTTCAATCTGCCGATCCAGCTCCCGGTTCAGCAGCACCTTCGTCACGCCGATCGCCTCCCTGACCCAGCCGTAGGTCGGCGCGCAGTTTTGCAGATGCCGGTTTTCAAGCCGCTTGCGCTCGTAATAATCAAACCGCGCGCGACCCGTGCCGAAGGAGGCCTCGAACGTTTCGCTTTGGGGGTCAAACGGCTTGCCGATGAACGCCATCTCCCTCGTTTTGCCGATGGCGCACATGAAGTCCGCCGCGAGTTTGCCCGCCCAGCGCGGCAGCGGCGCACTCGACGGCGCAATCATCGGCGCAGTCAGCACCGCCCGCGCGAAATACTCCGGGTGATTCATCAGCGTCATGCCGCCAATCGCGCCGCCCATCGAGTGCGCATACAGCACGCGCGGCAGATGCTCCGTCCTCGGCAGGACGACACCCGACATGAATTCCTCCAAATCGCGCAGATAATCCGAAAACGCATCGACGTGCGTGATGGAGGTGTCAGAAATTTTGCGGACGGATTTGCCGTGACCGCGGTGGTCGATGGCGTAGACGTTGAACTTCTCGTTCAGAAAATACCACGTCATTTCGCGGAATTTCTCGGCGGATTCCGTGTAGCCGTGCAGGATGACGACGGCGCGGGTCGCATCCGGCTGCTCGTAGACCTCCGCGTGCAGCGTTCCGCCCGTGGAGAGCGGCATGTCCATCTCCTGACGGCGCGAATCCAGATACGGCTCTACCGTCTCGGTCATGACGGCGGTATAGTTGCTTTCGGGCAGAATGGAAATCATAGCGTCCTCCTGTGATCATAATGCTTGACATGTCTATTATATCAGAAAAAGAACGCAAAATGCAAGGGCTGCACCGACTTTTCCGGCGCAGCCCTTGATGTTATTTGTTGATTTCCTGCTGAAGCACGTCAAGGAACGCTTGACGGCGGCAGTTCTTGAACGAATAGGTAAATCCATCTGACGTAAAGCGGAACGTGTAGCCTTTGAGGATTTCGCCCATCAGGCTGGTGGTGCTGAAGTCGGTCACGCCCTTGAGCGGAATGGTGTGCATCAGCTTGAGCGGCTCGGACTTCATGTTCGTGTCGTAGATGAGCAGGTCATTGCCCTTCACGCCAAGCAGCACCATGCCGAAGCTCCCGTCCGGCAGCTCCTTCACCGTGGCGCAGAGCGCCGCCCCGCGCGCATCGCAAACGCCCGCGTCCTGCATCTGCTGGGCGTATTTCTCCTGATTTGTCATGAAAAATCAACCTCCTTCGTTGGCTTTGCGCCTATTCCCATGATAGGACGATGCGGTTGATTTGTCAAGCGAACGCGGGAAAATTTACAAGTGGAATTAGTTCGGCACATACATCGGCGTCAGCCCCATTTCGAGATACACCGTGTTGACATGCTCCTGACACGCGCGGGCGAACCCATCCGCGTCAAACGCGCCGTTCAGGTAGCGCTGCATGAGCGTCTTGAGGGCGTCGTCGAAGGTGACGGGGGAGTCGCCGGGGATGTAGGCATACTGGACGAGGTTTTGATAGTAGGCAATGTCCTCCGGGGAGACGGAATAGGGGTGTTCGGTGATATAGGCTAAATTGCTGCGAGCGCGGTCAAGATCATCTTCATCCTGCGTGGTGCGGTTCTCTTTCGCTTCCAGGCGGGCGATTTCCCCTTGGTATCGCGCAACTAACTCGTCGTAATCAGAGCGGATAACGGGCTGATTCAGCGACGCATCCCAAAGGTAGGATGTTGCGGATTCATAGGTCGCCAGATAGTGCATTAGGTCAATCGCACCGTCGATGTTGTTGGAATAGGGATTGATGACGGCGACGACGGTCAGATAATACAGACCGGAAGGCGCATCATCGAGGACGGAGGGAATCAATTCGATGTACGTGGAAGGCGTGACAGAAGCGGCAGACGAAGTAAAGACTTCGTAGTCTGCGAATAAATTTTCCTTCGATGTTTCAGGCACAGTATTCCTGATTTTTTCGGCAATACGAGCAAATTCGGGACGCAGAAAATTGATTTGCCCATCCACTCGTTCAGAAGCAATCAAGAACTGGCGCAAATAGAACGTGAGCATATCCTGCTGCGTGTACCTGTATTCGAGCATCAGCACATAGTCACGGCTCAAAAGACCGCTGTCGAACAGCACTTTACTAACGTCTAACAACTCATCAAAGGTTGTTGGTGCGGAAAGTGCCAATTCTTCCAGCAAATCAGGGGAAAGAACTTGCCACCCCCACGGCTGTGCATCAACATACCAGCCGACCAGATTGCCATTGTCCATGAGCGCATTCTGAAAGGCAGGATACAAGTCGCCGAGTTTATCCATCAAATCGCTGGCATCGGTCAGTGGATAGTAATAGTGTTGCTTCTTGATTTGGTCCAGTCCAGAACGCGTTTGAAAAACAAAAACGTCGATATCGGGATCGCGGGATGCAAGTGCGGTGGCAATGTCGTTTATGCTGCCATTTCGGAAATTAACGTCATGCCCTGCGGCAGCATAATCTTGAAAAGCGCTATAATTGTAATCCGTGCAGAGAATGCGAACACTTGATACATTCTCTGCGGAACTTACGGAGAGCAGCAACAAAAAAAACAGAAATAAAGCAAAAACTTTTTTCAACTAAACTCCTCCTCTTTTTAGTATTTAATCCTTCAGGCATTTTCATGCCTGAAGGATTGGTAAGACTTACGGTGCCCAAGAGAAATTAATTGTAACTGAAGTCGTCTGAGCAGATTGCGTTTGTACGCGTGCGAAGAAAGAAGAATCAACAGCGTTGAAACCATCAGCATTCAAGTAATAAACAGTACGGGGACCTGTACCAGAAAAAGTATAATTCGATGTTGCGGCAGTGCCGTTGGAGTAGCGAATGCGGAAATTTAGAAGCAGAGTATCTTGCAAACCAGTGAGTGAATTGATAGTGACAGAGGGATCACCAGTTTTGGTTTTCTTTACGTAACCAGTTTGTGCAGTTCCTCCGTGGGACATGGCGGTCAACTCGGCGGTGGCGGCGATTGCCGGAGCAAGGCACGCGAGGATAAGAACAAGCATCAAGGTAAAGGCGATGAATTTTTTCATATATTGTGTACTCCTTCTTCATTCGTCGGTCGTTACAGTTCCATAGCGTGACGGGACGTGCGCCAACGGTATCACCTCCACTTTCTATCAATCTCTCCACTGATATAATACCACAGGCTGTTCTTATTGTCAAGATAATACCATAAAAAGTACATGCGAAAACTTTGCGAAAATATCAGTTTGGCACATACATCGGTGTCAGCTCCATTGCAAAACAAATCCCCCGACTGCCTTGCAGCAGCCGGGGGGAATCAGCATCTTATGCGTTGAAATTCAGATATTCTTCTTCCGGCGGGGGGACAATCTCCGCGCGGGCTTCCTGCAGCATCAGCATCTTTTCGCCCTGCGCGTCCACCGCCTTGCACTGCGCGGTCAGGCGGAAATATGTCTTCGTGCTGGGCTTCTGGATGCCTTGCGTAATCCAGCCGATGGGCTGAATGTCGTTCGCGCAGCACGTCATCGCCATCCGCCCGAACATGTAATAGCCCTTGGGCAGCGAGCGGTCAGCGAAAGCCTGCCCCACCAAGCGCACAGTCTTGCGGTCGTAGCGGTCGGCATGGTCAAGCGAATCCAGATAGAAGGTCGGAATGTCCTCGTCCTTGATTTCGATGACAGCGGACTTCATGTCGTAGGGAAGGTCTTCGTCCGCCACGCCGTCTTCGCTCGTGCCGTCGGTGTTCTCGAAGATGATGTTCGTCTTCGGGTTGACCGCTTTGAGCTGGCGACGCCACGGGCTCTTGTTTGCGCCGGGCTGGCAGCGGTTGACCAGAATCAGGTCAGCGACCTTCATCGGGTCGGTCAGCATCTGGCGCATGTTGGTGAAGTAGTTGTCGAAGGTGTTTGCGTCCACCGTCGTGATAATCTGCACGACTTCCCACTTGCGCGGCAGCATACAGCTGCCCAGCCGCTCAATCGTCCAGATGCTGTTGTATTCGATGATGACGCGCTCCGGCTGATACTCCTTGTCCAGCGCCTCCATCTTCTTCGTGTTCATCTCGTCCGCTTCGTCGAGGACGACGACGGTCGTGTTCTTCGCCGTTTCGTATTCCTCAACGCCCTCTTCGCAGCAGATGACCAGCGTCTTCTGCCCGCGCGAGAAGTTGTCGTCCGTCAGCATGGAGTTGATGAGCTGGGTTTTGCCGCTTTCGAGGAAGCCGGTAATCAGGTAGACTGGTGTAAATTCCTGTTCGCTCATGCCTTGAACAGCTCCCGCAGTGCTTTTTCGTCGATGTGCGCACCGATGACGCACAGGCGGCCGGTGTAATCCGGCGTACCCGGACGGAACTGGCTCTCGCCCGGCACATAGTCAAACTGGAACCAGTCGCCCGCCGCGTTCTGCAGCACGCCCTTGGCGCGCAGCACCGTGCCGTACTCTTCTTCGTCGGACAGCTTGTCCAGCATCGCCTTGACCTCGTCCTGCTCGTAACGGTTTGCAGTCTCTACGCCGACAGACACGAACACTTCGTCCGCGTCATGCCCGTGGTGATGATGATGGTGATGTCCGCAGGAGCAGGTTTCGCCGTCCTCGTGGTCGTGATGATGATGTTCGTGCTCATCCTCGTCATGGTCGTCGTGATCATGATGGTGATGATGCTCATGGTCGTGGTCGTCATCATCATCGTCGTCATGGTGACCGCCGCAGCACGGGCACACGCCGTCCTCGTGGTCATGGTCATCATGGTCGTGGTGGTGATGATGATGCTCGTGTTCGTCCTCGTCGTCGTCATCATCGTCGTCATCGAGGTGGATTTCCATCGGCTTGCCGGATTCAATGACTTCCAGCAGCGTATCAGCGGACAGGTCATCCCACGGCGTCGTCACGATGCGGACGCCCGGATGCTGCTCTTCCACCAGCGCGCGGCTCTTCTCGATGCGCTCTGCGGACAGCAGCTGCGTGCGGCTGAAAATCACCGTCGCGCTCGTCTTAATCTGGTCGAGGAAGAACTCGCCGAAGTTCTTCATATACATGCGGCACTTGCCCGCGTCCACAACGGTCGCGCAGCCGGTCACAACGAGGTCGCTGTGGCGTTCCTTCGCGCGCTCGACGGCGGCGAGGATTTCGCTCAGCTTGCCCACGCCGGACGGCTCAATCAGCAGGCGGTCAGGATGATACTTCGCAATCAGATCATCGACCGCCTTCTGGAAGTCGCCCACCAGCGTGCAGCAGATGCAGCCGGAATTGAGTTCATCGACGATGATGCCCGAATCCTTCATAAAGCTGCCGTCCACGCCGACTTCGCCATATTCATTTTCCAGCAGGATGATTTTTTCCTTCGCAACGCTGCCCGTCAGCAGCTTCTTGATGAGCGTCGTTTTGCCCGCGCCCAGAAAACCCGAAATAATGTTGACCTTAACCATAGCTGTTTTTCTCCTATTCCTCAGGGTCTGGCGGCTCATTCCGCCACACGCTATTATACCACATTCGTCAAGGTCTAACAAGGGGAAAATTCGCAAAAAACGCCAAAAGCAGCGCTGTCCCAAACGCGCCTGCAGGCGCAAGTTCCTTCTGTAACAATAATACTATTTCCAGATTCAACTGCACCATCTGCTTGCGCCTTTTCCTTTCTGGCGTCCGCTCATTCCACTTAGCGTAGCGCTGCTACGCTGCGTTTCATTCACGTTAGCCAGAATGAAAAATTCGCGGCGCATCTTGGTGCATTTTTATCTGGAAATAGTATAAGGGCTTTGGAAGAGCGCATGATGCTTTTCCAAGCCCTTTTTCTTGTGCGGACGAGAAAATCTCCATAATAAAAGACGGTGCAGCCCGAAACTGCACCGTCCAGTGAGGGTAAAGTAGGAGAAATTACGCCTTCGCGGCCTTCTTGGCGCGCTTCTTCTCTTCGAGGAACGCCCAGACGTAGCCGTTGATCATGTTCGCGCTGTACACGCCGGAGATGATGCCGACGATGATGGGCAGGGCGAACTCGCGGATGGAGGAAACGCCGAAGATGTACAGGCAGACGATCGTCACCAGCGTGGTCAGCGTGGTGTTGATGGTGCGGCCGAGGCACTCCTTGATGGAGCGGTTGACGACGTCCACGCGCGGCGTGGAGGACGGCATCTTGCGGGCGTTCTCGCGGATGCGGTCGAAGATGATGATGGTGTTGTTGATGGAGTAGCCAACAATCGTCAGCATCGCCGCGATGAAGGAAGAATTCATCTGCACGAAGGAGCGCAGGATGACCATGAAGGACAGCATGATCAGCACGTCATGCACCAGACCCAGCACCGCCGCCGCGCCGGAGTTGAAGTCGAAGCGGATGGCGATGTAGATGAGCATGCACAGCGCGGCAATCAGCACGGAGAGGAAGGCGTTGCGCAGCAGCGTCGCGCCGGCGACCGGGCCGACGTAGTTCACGTCGCCGTAGATGGCGGCGTTCGGGTACTTCGCCTGCAAGGCTTCGGTGATGGAAGCCTGCACGCCCTGCACGCCGTCTTCGTCAATTGCCTTGATGCGGATATTGATGGAATCCTTGCCTGTGCCCTGCACGGACACGGCGTAGTCCTTCAGACCGATGCCGTTGAGCACACCCTCGATGTCGGACTGCGTGACGGCTTCGCCCATGGTGTACTGCATGGACATACCGCCGGAGAAGTCAATGCCGACGTTGATGCCCAGGCCGAACAGGCTCAGCAGCAGCGCCAGCACCATGATGCCGGCGGAAATCATCAGGCACTGCTTGGAGTAATTCTTGATTGTCATATTACTTGGCCTCCTTTGCAGACTGAACGCCGGAGGTGAAAGCGCTCACGTTCCAGTTCTTGAGCTGGATAAACTGCTTCATCAGGAAGCGAGTGACCAGCAGCGCCGAGAACAGGGACACGATAACGCCCAGCAGCAGCGTCTTGGCGAAGCCCTGCACAGAGCCGGTGCCGAAAATCATCAGCACGATGGCGGCGATAATGGTGGTCACGTTCGCGTCGATGATGGCGCTCAGCGCGTTGTGGAAGCCGGTCTTGAGGGCAACCTTCAGGCTGCGGCCCGCGCGGACTTCCTCATTGAAGCGCTCGAAGATAACGACATTGGCGTCTACCGCCATGCCGATGCCCAGCACGATACCGGCAATGCCCGGCAGGGTCAGCTGAATGCCGGGGAAAACCGCCAGCACCCAGAACAGCACGATTGTGTAAATGCACAGCGCCCAGGAGGCGACCACGCCGTTCAGGCGGTAGCGGACAATCATGATGAGCATGACCAGCGCGATGCCGATGATGGCAGCGAAAACGGAGGTGGACAGCGCATTATCGCCCAGCGTGGCGGACACGGTATCAACCTTCTGCTGCGTCAGCACCAGCGGCAGCGCGCCGGACTGAATCTGCGCGGCGATGGTCTGCGCACGATCCATCGTGAAGTTGCCGGTAATCTGACCGGAGCCGCCGGTGATGGCGGACTGCACGGTGGGCGCCATCAGCTTCTCGCCGTCCAGATAGATGCCCAGCGTCTTGCCGATGTTCTGGCTTGTCATGTCGGCAAAGAGCTTCGTGCCCGCGGAGGTCAGCTGGAAGGAAATCGCCCACTGACCGTCCTGCGTCATGGCGGCCTGCGCCAGACGGACGTCAGAGCCGGTCATGAAGGTGTTGCCGTCAGGATCCTTGAACTCCAAGAGGGCGGGTTCGCCGATCAGGTTCAGGATTTCGCTCGGATCGCTCACATCCGGGATTTCAACGCGGATGCCGCTCGTGCCCAGCACCTGCACGGTGCTTTCGGCATAGCCCTTGTCGGTCAGACGGGACTGAATGGCGGAAACGGTCGCGTCCAGCAGGTCAGAGAAGTTCGCGTCGTTGCCCTCGGGCGCTTCGGCGCTGTACTCCACATACACGCCGCCGCGCAGGTCAAGACCCAGAGAAATGGCCTGCGGCCAAGCATCAGCGTTGGTCGTCGGCAGCCACGGCAGGAGCTTCCACAGCCCGCCCTGGAACGACATGCCCGTCACGCCGACGATGCCGAAGACCACGGTCAGCACCAGCACGATGGCCAGTGCGACGATGGATTTCGTCTTCGTATTCTTCATGAGAATGCTTCCTTTCATTCTTTTCATGGGGAAGTGGACAGTTAGCGGACACCCTCTATCCGGCGCTGCCCTCCAAATGGAACGCGATGTACACCGTGCGGACGTAGCTTCGCCCGGTGATGAGCCATCCGCAGCCATCCGCGCGGGTCAGCACCGGCATGGGGGGATGCGCTGGCAAGGCAGCAGGGCGGTGCAGCGCCTCCTGTGCGGTGGATGCGGATGCCGCGGCGCTCTCCGGTGCGGGCAAAGCAGCCGTCATCACTGCCGGAATACCGGGCGGGGCAGGGGAGGATTCAGCAGAAGCGGATTCCGGGGCGACGACAAGCTGCCGCATCCCCAGCAGCAGAAGCGCCGTCAGGCACGCAAAAAAGACCGCACGTCCCACATGCTTCACCGCGCTTCCTCCCTTCTGCCGAAAAACGAAATTTGTCCCCTGCACGAATGATTCATTCCGCATGGGCACACATACATTTATTATACCGCTTCTTTCCCGTTTCGTCAATGTAACAAGCGGACTTTTCCGGGCAGAATCCGAAAAAATCCACTTTCGCGGACGAAAAACGCACAATTTGAACATTTTCGGTGTTTTTGTCCGCTTGCACTTGCGCGGCAGATGTGATAGGATAAGAGAAAACCGGGAAAAATGCTTTCCGGCGAATTTCAGAAAGGAATGAACAAAATGCCCTACTATTATTATTGGGACTGGACGTATCTGCTGATTATCCCCGGTCTGATTCTCGGCCTGATTGCGCAGGCGAAGGTGAAAAGCGCCTATGCGCAGTGCAGCCGGATTCCCGCCAAGTGCGGTCTGACGGCGAGTCAGATGGTCGCGGATTTGCTCCGCCGCAACGGCAACACCCGCGTGCGCGTCGGGCATGTGTCCGGCGAACTGACCGACCACTATGACCCGTCGAAGGAAGTTCTCAATCTCTCCGACGGCGTGTACAGCAGCAACAGCATTGCCGCGATGGGCATCGCCGCGCACGAGGCGGGCCACGCCATGCAGAAGCTGGAGAACTACGCGCCGCTGAACCTGCGCTCCGCCATCGTTCCGACGGTGAACATCTGCTCGACGCTCTCCACGCCGATGTTCATTCTCGGCTTGATTTTCGCGTGGCAGCCGCTGGTGTACATCGGCATCGGCTTGTTCGCCGCATCGACTGTGTTCGCGCTGGTGACGCTGCCGGTGGAGTTTGACGCAAGCAAGCGCGCGATTCAGATGCTGTCCGAAGGCGGGTATATTTCCGGCGCGGAGGAAGAGCGGAATGTTCGGAAAGTGCTGAGCGCCGCTGCGCTGACGTATGTGGCGGCGGCGGTGACGAGTTTGCTGTCGCTGCTGCGGCTTATCCTGATTGCCAAGCGCAATGACCGCAACTGATTTGCTGAAAAGCAAATAGTTTTTCTTGCTGCGCAGGGGATTTCGCCTCTGCGGAGGCGACAAGGGGGCTTTGCGGTCGCCCCCTTGACCCCTTCGCAGCGCACACCCATGTTTATTGGTTTGTGCCGCTGCTTTGGGGTACGAAAGGTACACGAACTAAAAAACTTTCGGTCAAAACCAACTAACATGGGAGGCACCGAAGGTTTCCAAAGGGCGACCGCGGACTTCGTCCGTTTCCATGCCCTCTGGAACTATGCTCAAGACCAGTATGGCAGCAAAACCAACTCTGCCAACCGCGAAAAAGGACAATTATGCTAAGATACACCAAGAAAGGCATCGAGAGCAAGGAACGCATCGGGACATTGCCCCTGCGCATGTCAAACCTCCTCCGCTATCGGGGCGTCAACACCCCGGAGGAAGCGGAGCGCTTCCTGCATCCGCGCCTGACCGATTTGCTTGACCCCTCCACCATGCCCGGCATGGAGAAGGCGGTATCCATCATCCGCCAAGCCGTCCGGGAGCAGTGGGGCATCACCATCTACGGCGACTACGATGTCGACGGCATCTGCGCGACGAGCATCATGCTTGAAACCCTGCGCGACCTCGGCGCACAGCACATCCGCCCGTATATCCCCTCGCGCCACGAAGAGGGCTATGGGCTGAATGCCGACGCGATTGAGCTGCTTGCGAAGGAAAGCCGACTGCTGCTGACCGTGGACTGCGGCATCACCAATCTGGAGGAAGTCGCGCTGGCGAAAAAGCGCGGCATGACCGTCATCGTCACTGACCATCACCAATTGGCGGAAAAGCTGCCCGAAGCCGATGCAGTGCTGAATCCGCTGATTGAGCCGTATGCGTTCAAGCGGCTGTGCGGCGCGGGCGTCGCGCTCAAAATCACGCAGGCGCTGCTGGGCATGGACGGCGTCGAAAAGCGGATTGACCTCGCCGCCCTCGCGACCGTCGCGGATATTGTGCCGCTGATGGAGGAAAACCGCGTCATCGTCCGCGAAGGCATGATGCGCATGGGGACAAGCGCGCGTCCGGGATTGAAGAAACTGATGGAGCTGGCGCAGGTCAGCCAGCCCGTCAATACAGGGCATCTGGGCTTCCGCCTTGCGCCGAGACTGAACGCGGGCGGGCGGCTTGAAACCGCCGAACAGTGCGTCAAGCTCCTGACGACGAAGGACGAAGCCGAAGCGACTGCCATTGCCACCCACTTGAACGGCCTCAATCAGGAGCGTCAGGCGATGGAAAAGCAGATTGTCGAACAGGCGATTTCCGCGATTCCGGCGCAGGTGAATTTCCGCACGGATTTCGCGATTGTCATCCTTGGTCAGGAGTGGAACAACGGCGTGATTGGGCTTGCGGCAGGGCGCATCTGCGAAAAGTACCATTTCCCGACGATTGTGTTAAGTCAGCACGGCGACCTTGCCGTCGGCTCGTGCCGGTCGATTCCCGGCGTGGATATTCATCAGATGCTGACGGCGTGCAAGGCGCTGTATCAGGCGGAAGGGCACGGGCAGCTGTTCGAGCGCTTCGGCGGACATTCGCAGGCGGCAGGGCTGACCATCCGTGCGGAGCTTGTGCCGGAATTGCGGCGGCTGCTCAACCGCGTCATCCCGCAGGGCGACAACTGCGACTTGACGTGCTACATCCCGCAGAAGGAGTACGAACTCGAAGTGCCGCTCGAAGCGGTGAACATGGCGCTCATCGACGAATTGAATCAGCTTCAGCCGACCGGCTACGGCAACCCGAACCCGGTGCTGATGGCGCGCGGACTGCATGTGCAGGAGGCGCGGCGCGTCGGCGTGGGCGGGGCGCACCTGAAGCTGACGCTGCTCGACGGCGCGAACGTGCGCGGCGGCATCGGCTTCCAGCAGGGGGATTTGGCAGACCGCGGCTATGAGCGCGTGGACGTGCTGTTTTCGCCGGAAGTGAACGAATTCCGTGGACAGCGGACGGTGCAGCTGAATGTCGCCGCGATGAAGCAGACGGGCGGCAGTCTGCTCTGGCCGGACGAGAAAATGATTTTCTCCGCGCTCTTGCAGGAATTGACAGCCCTCGCGTCGAATTACAACACTTTATCATCAGGCGATACGCAGGCGAAAATCCTGCCCCTGCGGACGAATCAGCTGCGCGAGAAGCTGCGGCTCGGACGCGGCGTGCTGATGATTGCCCATCAAAGCGCGTGGGCGAAGGACGTCCTCAGCGGAGGCGAAGCCGACACGGATGTGGGGCAGGTGCGGGACGCGCGCGCGTTCAACACCGTGCTGTTCGCGCCGGATGTGGAAAAGCTGCGGGATGACTGGCGCGATGTGGTGCTGCTGGACGGCGAAACGCTGCCGGGGCTTAAGGACATTATCCGGCAGAAATGCCCGAACGCGCGCCTGTGGTGCTTGTCGGATGCGCCGGATGACCTGCGGAAGCAATTGTCGTCGATGACCGTCTCCGAGGATACCCTGCGCGGGCTGTACCGGCGGCTGCTGCGCGGCGGCACGATGGCGGCATCCGCCCTGGCGCAGGACTGCGGCATGACGGAAGAGCAGGTGCTGACCGGACTGACCGTCTTTGGGCAGGTGGCGCTGGTTTCCTTCAAGCTCGACCCGTATCAGCTGACGCTGCTGCCGATGCACAAGGTTGCGCTGACGGACAGCCCGCTGCGGAAATACCTGATAACCCATTATGCTGCGGAAACGCAGATGTAACCCGAACGACATTTTTTCGGGGAGGAGGATGAAATATGACTTATACCGTTTATGAAGCCATGCCGCTGAGCCAGATGCTGGCGCGCGTGCAAAAGTATTATCCCGGCGACGGGTACAAGCTGGTAGAAAAAGCCTATTTATTCGCACAGGAGGCGCACAAGAATCAGTACCGCAAAAGCGGGGAGCCGTATTTCACCCATCCGTGCTTTGTCGCCAGCATTCTGGTGGAATTGTCCCTTGACCCGCCGACGATTGCCGCCGGGCTTCTGCACGACACGGTGGAGGACTGCGAGGGCATCACGCTGGACACCATTCGGCAGGAATTCGGCGAGGAAGTCGCCATGCTGGTGGATGGCGTGACGAAGCTGAACAAACTCGATTTCGCCGACAAGGAAGAAGCACAGGCGGAATCGCTGCGCAAGATGATTCTGGCGATGGGCAAGGACATCCGCGTCGTGCTGATTAAGCTGGCTGACCGCCTGCACAACATGCGGACGCTGAAATTCCAGAAGGAAGAGCGGCGCGTGGCGATTGCGCGCGAGACGCTGGACATCTATGCGCCGATTGCGCACCGGCTGGGCGTGTACGCCATCAAGCAGGAACTGGAGGACTTGTCCCTGCGCTACATCGACCCGGTTGGGTACGAGAACCTGGTGCAGAAGGTCGGGCAGAAGCGCTCGGAGCGGGAAGAAAATATCCGCATGGTCATTGACGAGTTGTCCGCCAAGCTGGATGAGCAGCATATCCACCACACGATTGACGGCCGCCCGAAGCACTTTTACAGCATCTACCGCAAAATGGTGCTGCAAAACAAGCCCTTCGACCAGATTTATGACCTGATTGCGATTCGCGTGCTGGTGGACTCCGTGCCGGATTGCTATGCCGTGCTGGGCATTGTCCACACGCTGTGGAACCAGATGCCGGGGCGCTTCAAGGACTACATTTCCGTCCCGAAGGCGAACATGTATCAGTCCCTGCACACAACGGTCGTCGGCGGGCGCAAGATGCCGTTTCCGTTCGAGGTGCAGATTCGTACATGGGAGATGCACCGTATCGCGGAATACGGCATTGCGGCGCACTGGCGCTACAAAGAGGGCGGCGGCGCGGCGAACGACTTGGATTCCAAGCTCTACTGGGTGCGGCAGATTCTGGACTGGCAGAGCGACACGCGCGATTCCCGCGAATTCCTGGATACCCTGAAAACCGACCTCTTCTCCGAGGAAGTGTTCCTCTTCACCCCCAAGGGCGACGTTATCAGTATGCCCAAGGGCGCGACGCCGCTGGATTTCGCCTACCGCATTCATTCCGCCGTGGGCAATAAGTGCGTCGGCAGCAAAATCAACGGGCGCATCATGCCTTTGGACACGCCGCTGGAAACGGGCGACCGCGTGGAAATCATCACCAGCGCATCGTCGAAGGGCCCGAGCGCGGACTGGGTGCGCATCTGCAAAACCCCGCAGGCGCAGGCGAAAATCCGCGCGTTCCTGAAAAAGGAGTACCGCGAGGAGAACATTGAGACGGGCCGCGCAATGGTGGAACGCGAATGCCGCCGCCGCGGGCTGAATCCGCCGGATGTGATTAAGCCAGAATATTATGATTCGATTCTCAAAAAGTATGGTTTTACGGCGCTGAACGACATTTACAGCGCGGTCGGCTATGGCGGCATGGCGTCGGTGTACGTTGTGTCGCGCCTGGTGGATGAGCAGCGGACGCAGACGGCGCAGGCTGCCCCGAAGGCGGAAGAACTGCTCGCGCTGACAGAAGAGAATCAGCCGCAGCGCAAGGCCTCCGGCAAGGCGAACCACGGCATCATCCTGCCCGGAAACGAGGACATGGATATCCCCGTGCGCTTCGGCAAGTGCTGTTCGCCCGTGCCGGGGGACGACATTGTGGGCTTCATCACCCGCGGGCGCGGCGTGACGATTCACAAGGCGGACTGCGTGAACGTCCTGCGCGGCGAAGCGGAACGCCGGGTGCAGGTGGCGTGGGCGGATGGCGACACGGGCACAGGCTTCTGCGTGTCCATCAAGATTGTCGCTTACGACCACACGAACCTGCTGATTGAGCTGGCGACCATCATCGGCGACGCGAATGTGCCGATTAAGACGGTCAACACCGAGCTGGACGAAAAGAACCGCATTGCGACCTTCCGCTTCGTCCTCGAAGTGAAATCCCGTGAGCAGATGGACAAGCTGGTGAAGCTGCTTCAGCGGAAAACGGACGTCATCGACGTGTTCAGAGTGCAGGGGTAACCCAAGGGGCTTTGCCCCCTGACCCC
>ENA-OZGC01001119-OZGC01001119.1-human-gut-metagenome-genome-assembly--contig:-NODE-1119-length-16535-cov-5.861650_pt1 | contig 16535 bp, 17 predicted proteins | sample MGYA00245109_ERZ653643 | MGnify/ENA primary metagenome ERZ653643 (study PRJEB26926, sample SAMN06165107) | human gut metagenome | biome: ENVO:00009003; feature: ENVO:2100002; material: ENVO:00002003... | reverse complement strand
CATCAAGGAGCATATATCCCCGGATGCCACCTTCATCTCCTACGACACCATCTGCTTCTTATGCCCGCTGTCGGCATTGTATTCCTCCTTGATGCGCTTCTGCAGGTGTAGCACCACGGGGCAGGTGGCATCAATGATTTCTATGTGGTTCTTTTCGGCTGTCAGATAGGTTGATGGCGGTTCGCCGTGTGCACGCAGCAGCACCTTGGAGTGCTCTATCGACTGCAGCTTCTGGTGGTCTATCGTCTCCAGACCCATTCGCTGCAGGCGGTCACATTCCCTGCCGTTGTGCACGATGTCGCCCAGGCAGAAGAGATGCCCCTCTTTGCCCAGCTCCTCTTCAGCCTTCCCGATGGCGCGTGTTACGCCAAAGCAGAAGCCCGAACCGCCGTCTATCTCTATCCTCATTCCTCTTCGGTCCTTTTCTTGTATTCCTCCATGAGCCAGTTCTCCTGCTCGGGGATGGTCATGTGTGTGTTGTCCAGCACGATGGCATCTTCTGCCTGCCTCAGCGGACTGGTCTCGCGTGTGGAGTCGATGTGGTCTCTCTCCTTCACGTTCTCCAGTATCTCCTCGTAGTTGCACTTCTCCCCCTTGGCAGTCAGTTCGTCGTAGCGCCTCTGGGCACGCACTTCGGCGCTGGCAGTGACGAATATCTTCAGTTCTGCATGTGGGAATACCACTGTGCCGATGTCTCTTCCGTCCATCACCACACCTTTCTCCTTGCCCATCTCACGCTGCATCTCCACCATCGCCGAGCGCACAAAGGGCAGCGCGGCTATCAGGCTCACGTGGCGGGAAACCTCCATGGTGCGAATCTCCCTCTCCACACATTCGCCGTTGAGATATGTGTCGGGCCGCTGTGTTTCGGGATTGAGACGAAGCGAGATGTGTATATTGCCCATCTCCTCTTGCAGTTTTGCAGCATCCACCTGCCCGTTGGCAATGAGGTTGTGACGCATGGCAAACAGGGTGACAGCCCTGTACATCGCGCCTGTATCTATATATACATATCCTATTCTGCGTGCCAAGTCTTTGGCCATAGTGCTTTTTCCACACGACGAATGACCGTCGATGGCTATCGTAATCTTCTTCATGACTTCAGTCCTTTAGAAAGTTGTATGCAATGTTGAACGACAGTGTGGGTGCTCCCACATGATATTTTGCGTAGCCCAGCCCTGCGCTGAACTTCTTCAGCTGCACTCCTGCTCCGAACGAGAGGCCGGCTGCGTGCGATGATCCGGCAGCCTTCATCTCATAGGCACGCCTGAAGTTGTAGGCTGCCGATACGTAGAGGAACTTGGCGGGCTTGACATCCACGCCCAGGTTGAAGTGGTTGGTCAGCACACGTCCGCCGCTTATCTTGTCGGCTGTGGAGTAGAAGTACTTCTTGTTCCAGCGTGTGAGGTCGATGAGAGTCACCGAGATACTGATGGGCGCATGGCCCAGTTCCTTGGTGAAACCCACTTCCAGGTCAAAGGGCAACCGCTCGTGGTGGTCGCCGAAAGCTTTCACCTGTCCGCCGATGTTCCTTGCCGCTGCCGACAGAGAGAACTCCTGGTCGGGCAGGAAGTAGTTGACACCCAAATCCACGGCCAGTGCGCAGGAGGTGAAATCCCCATAATGCGAGTAGATGACCTTTCCTGTGGCACCTCCCGACCAGTTGTCGCTCAGCAGATAGGCGTATGTTCCGCTCACGCAGATGTCCTGAGCGTGCATCTTGCCTATCACTTCTCCCGACGGGAGCGTCTCGTTCATCGAGCCGTAGCCCACAAATTGCGAACTCACGCCCCATGTTCCTCTCTCGCCGACTGCCTGTGCATAGGCTACGCTTCCCGCTTTGGAACCCTTCATATAAGTAAGGAAGTTGAAGCCTACCGTCTTGCTGCTCACGCTGGAGAGCAATGAGGGATTCTGGGTGACCAGTGTGATGTCGTCCTCGATGACCGAGATGTTGTGCCCGCCCAGTCCTGTGACGTGGGCCGAATAGGGCAGATTCAGGAAGTTGAATACGGAGGTGCTTTCCTGGCATGACACTCTGGTGGCAGCGCACAATGCTGCCACAAGAAGTAGGGGGAAGCGTTTCTTCTTCATCGACGTCCTGTTTTCTGTTTCCAACCCCCAAAGATAGGGCAAAAAGTTGCATTCCTGCCTCCCATATAGTAAAAATGTGAGTGTAAGGGCAAAAAATAAAGGGACTACATGTTGCGTATTAAAAAAATGTGGTAAATTTGCCCAAGTGCTCGGACAAGCACGTTGCTGAAGAATAAATAAAAACATAACAAGATATGAGTGCTTACATGACCGCAAACGATGAGTTGAGAAGCCAGAAGTCAACCAACATACTGATTGGCTTTGTGTTGGCTTTTGCTGCGCTGTTCGTTGCCTTTGAGTTCACACAGCGTGAAGTGAAGGTGGTAGAGGACAACGACAAGATTTACGATTTCAAGATTGAAGAGGACATGATTCCCATCACCCAGCAACAGGAAATGATGGCTCCTCCTCCAGCTGCCGCTCCCACTGTGATGGAGATCATCAACGAGGTGGACGACGATACAGAGCTTCCTGAGGAGGAAGTGGAGACCACTGAGGAGGTCAACCAGGCCATCACCGCTGTGGTGGGTACCGGTGCTCCCAGCGCTGTGGTTGCTTCTGGTCCTGTGGGTCCTGTAGTCGAGGTGGACGATGATGACCGCATCTACGAGGTGGTAGAGGAGAATGCACAGTTCCCCGGAGGTGATGAGGCTTGCATGAAGTGGCTTGCCGAGCACCTGAAGTATCCCGCTATCTGTCAGGAGCAGGGCGTGCAGGGTCGTGTGTTCGTATCATTCGTGGTGAACAAGGACGGTTCTATCGTTGACGTGGAAATCAAGCGTTCTCCCGACAACAACCTTTCTAAGGAGGCTGAGCGTGTGGTGAAGTCAATGCCTAAGTGGAAGCCCGCACGTCAGGGTAACCGCACTGTGCGTTCTCGCTTCAACCTGCCCGTGATGTTCCGTCTGAACAACTAATAGCAGTTAACTTATAGTAATGATATCAGCAAGAGGCTGTCCCGTTCTCGGGGCAGCCTCTTCTGCTTTTTGCATCTTGCCTGCATCGCATACATCCGTGTTTAGGGCTTCCCCGACATATCTATGGGAGAGACGAAGGCGTGTTTGAGGCATGTTCCATGCAGTCAGCAAACTGCCCCGAAAAAGTATCCTTGGATACTTGACAATGTATCCAAGGATAAACGGGCAAGTATCCAAGGGTATTTTGCCAAGTAAGCTTGCTTCGTTTTTCCATGCTGCCAGTCTCTGTCTTTTCCCGATACAAATCTTGATAGAATTCACGCAGTACTACTTACTTTGCCAATGAAGTACTACTGCTATCGCCAACGAAGTAGTACTCCTATCGCCCATGCAGTACTACTTCTTTTTCTCACCCTTTTGGTACCTGGCTGAAAAGCTTTCCTGCACGACAAAAACTTCGCACTTGTCGTATGAACTTTATTTTTGACAATTAACTAACTTTCGAAACTTGAATAGACTTATTTAGTGAACCCTAAATTATGATAAAACTCCGGAAATAAGCAGACGAGGGCAACTTCAGAAGGCATACCCTCGTTTATAGATATTGAATTCTTAGAATTAAACTACAATCCCTAAAATATAAAAAAGCCTGTGATTTTTTTTTGCCCGAAGTGCTTTTTCTTTGTAATTTTACGACATGAAAGTAAAAAGTTGTAATAAATGAAGCGTATATTTCGTTCGTGTGCATTTTTGTTGGGCGTTTGGATTTGTTGCCTTAGTGCTGATGCTCAATTGGTAGTTGATTCGTTAGGAAGGATAGGAATGGGAACTGATACCCCAACTTATCCGTTTGACATTAAGGGGCCTGGCACTGGGGCAACTATAGCGGGTTTGTGACAAAGGGTGCGCAACTCGTTATAAAGCCTTCAACAGTAAGAAAATAATGAAAAGATGAAATACATAAAGGTTATTACTGGCATGGCTTGCTTCACTCTGTCTCACATTTTGTCTTATGCACAACAGAGTTATTATGCCGAGGGTACTTGTTGGACGGAATTGCGCCTTGATACGCTAAAATACAACTCCTGGTTTACGGAATTGAGGGAAGGTGGGTCAACAAGCTATATCCCAAATTATGTGCGAACGGACTTTTATGTCAAGGGAGATACTACATATATGAATTCTAAGTATATGAAGGTTTGGCGCCATATTGAAGGACAGTCGGACTCTATAGCTTATCTTCTTTGTGAAGGGAAAAATGGACTTGTGTTGTCCTCTTTGTATCACAGAGGGGGATATGGAAGCATTCTAATGCCCTGTATGGCGTATGACTTTGATTGGGAGGTTGGTAAGGTTGTCAGAACAGGTTTGCTGCCGACTGCGCAATTGGCGGGAGGCAAACCTTACACGCATGGAATAATTGCAGAGATTGATACATCGTGCTTTGGTGCTTCCGTTCCTTTGACTTTCGTGGAATTTAATGGACGCACCCTCATCAGAGGATTGGGTGTTACGTCTTGGAATGGGCGTGATTGTGTCTTCGGTCCTACTGAAGCTTGGTATATGGAGTGGCAGTTGGATCACAATGTGAGCAACGATTATCGCTCTGTTCTCGTTCGCTTTGAATATAATGGTGAGTTGCTTTATGATTTGTGGCCGAACGAAAAGGGCGAACTGGTTGCGCGCATCCCCGATGTAAGAGAGACGGATGGGGATATCCCTGTCTATGATCTGAAGGGATGTAAGGTGACAGGCATGCCCTCGCGCGGTATATATATAGTGGGAGGCCAGAAAAGGGTTGTGAGGTAAGGTGGGGTTTGGAAAAGACTCCGTTTTGTTGTGCTTTCAGGCCGAACTCTTCTGCGGGTTTCTCGATGAAGAGGCAGTAAGAGCCAGGTTCGAAGCACATTTCTTCGTAATAAGCAGGCGGCTCTCACTTTTTATTCCTAACTTTGTACAGTGGGCGGGAAAGAGCCTGCCTATGTGTGACAGACACGGGGAAGTGTGACGAGGTGCGGACCGGCGTGCGTGCCTGAGTTCACTTGCCCTAATCATGAACGTGTATTTGAAGGAGATTACAGATATGGAAATGTACAGTGTGAAGGAACTGACCGGACTTGTGACTACGGCATTGGCCAATGTGCCATTTGACCGCAAGCCTGCCGGACTTTATGAGCCTATCCGATATGTGCTCTCTTTGGGCGGCAAGCGAATCCGTCCCGTGCTGATGCTCATGGCATACAACATCTACAAGGAAGACGTAGAGAGCATTATGCCGGTGGCCTTGGGTGTGGAGTTCTATCACAACTTCACCCTCCTGCACGATGACCTGATGGACAGGGCAGATGTGCGTAGGGGCAAACCGTGTGTGCATAAGGTGTGGGACGACAATACTGCCATCCTCAGCGGAGACAATATGCTGGTCATGGCTTACCAGTTGGTTTCGCGCTGTCCTGCTGCCTACATGCCGTCGGTGATGAATATTTTCACCGAGACAGCTCTGCAGATAGATAAGGGGCAGCAGTATGACATTGATTTCGAGAGCCGTATGGATGTCACAGAGGCAGAGTATATCGAGATGATACGCCTCAAGACTTCTGTGCTCCTGGCCTGTGCGCTGAAGATAGGTGCCGTGCTGGGTGGTGCCTCTGAGGAGGATGCTCAGGCGCTCTATACGTATGGCGAGAAGGTGGGACTGGCTTTCCAGCTGCAGGATGACTATCTGGATGTCTATGGCGACTTCAAAACCTTTGGCAAGGCAATAGGCGGTGATATTCTGTGCAACAAGAAGACTTTCATGCTCATCAATGCTCTGGCGCATGCTCCCAAGGAACTGAAGGGCGAACTGGAAAACTGGATTGCTGCCAAGGAGTTTGATGCCCAGGAGAAGATAGAGGCGGTGAGAGACATCTACACACAGGTGGGTGTGGATAAGATGGCACAGGAACGCATCTCTGCCTATATAGAGGAAGCCGAAAGGGTACTCGATGGCATGAATCTGCCAGAGGAGCGGAAGGCTGTGCTGCACCAGTGGGCAGAGCAACTGTTGGGGCGTAACAAGTAAGGAGAAGTGATAGATACACACAGTCATATCTACGGAGGGGAGTTCGATGAAGACCGCTCCCAAGTGGTGGAACGTGCCTTTGCGGCAGGCGTCAGCCATATCCTTCTGCCTAATATAAATAAGGAGTCCATTGCGCCGATGCTCTCCCTTTGCCAGGAATATCCTGGCAGACTCTTCCCCATGATGGGTCTCCATCCCGAGGATGTGAATGCCAGTTATCGTGAGACGCTGTCTTACATGGACTCCCTGCTTGCCGACGAGCATCATCCCTATGTGGCTGTGGGCGAGGTGGGACTGGACTTCTATTGGGACGAAACCTACAGGCGGGAGCAGACGGAAGTCTTTCGAACCCAGGTGGAATGGGCTGTGCAGAGGCGGTTGCCCCTCGTGATTCACACCCGTAATGCTCATAAAGAGCTGGTTGAGGTGATGAGCGACTACGCTTCAAGTGGCTTGCGGGGTATCTTTCACTGCTTTGGCGGTACGCTCGAAGAAGCCCGCCAGTTGCTCGCGTTCGACGGTTTCTGCCTGGGTATAGGCGGCATTCTCACCTTCAAGAAGAGCACTCTGCCCGAGGTGCTGGCTCATGTACCTCTCTCGCGCATTGTGATGGAGACCGATTCACCATATCTGGCACCCGTACCACATCGCGGCAAGCGGAACGAGAGCGCTTTTGTGACCGAAGTGCAGCAGAAGTTGGCATATATATATAATGTGTCGCCCGAGGAGGTGGAAAGATGCACAGACGAGAACGTGAAGTGCGTATTTAACCGAATAAAGTGGCAATAAGGAGACGAAAAAGCCAAAAAGGGCACTGCAACGAAAAGTTTTTGCCCAAATAGTGTGCTACTCTAATAAAAAAAAGATATTTTTGTAACCGAAAAGCGTTGTGCATGGTTCGCAGCGCGTTTTTTTGAGTTAAAAAAGGAGAGATGCTCGAGTGGCTGAAGAGGCACGCCTGGAAAGCGTGTAAACGTCAAAAGCGTTTCCGGGGTTCGAATCCCCGTCTCTCCGCAACAGTTGATGTATAAAGTAGTAGAAAGAAACAAAATAAGATAATTTAATCATCAAAAACTACACACAATGAAAAAGTTATTTGCAATTATTGCAATGGTTGCTGTTTGCTCTTTCGGAGCAACAACATCTGTGATGGCACAGGAGGAATCTGCTGCAACAGAGCAGACCGACACCGCAGCAGTTGATACCGCTGCCGTTGACACTGCAGCTGTTGACACTGCCGCTGAGGCTGACGTAGCTGCTGCTCCTGTTGTTGAGGAGGAGAATGAGGGTATCTTCAAGGTGCTCAAGGTTAAGTTCATCGAGGGTGACGCAGGCTTCATGTCATTGGTAGCCATCGCTCTGGTGCTGGGTCTGGCATTCTGCATCGAGCGCGTTATATACCTGAGCCTGGCTCAGATCAACACTCGCAAGTTCGTGGCTGACCTGGCTGCTCTGGTTGCTGCAGGTAAGATCAACGAGGCTATTGCTATGTGCAAGAACACACGCGGACCTGTGGCTCAGTTGGCTATGACAGCTATGGAGTGTCTGAACAGCTCTGACCGCAACGATATCGGCACCATCGAGCGCTCTATCAACACAGAGGCTGAGGTGCAGGGTTCTTACCTCGAGGAGAACTGCTCTTGGATTACCCTGTTCATCGCTATGGCTCCCTCTCTGGGATTCCTTGGTACTGTGATCGGTATGGTGATGGCCTTCGATGACATTCAGCGCGCTGGTGATATCAGCCCCACCGTTGTGGCTGGCGGTATGAAGGTGGCCCTGATTACCACTATCTTCGGTATCATCGTGGCCCTGATTCTGCAGTTGTTCTATAACTACATTCTTTCAAAGATCGAGTCTCTGACTGTAAACATGGAGGAGTCTTCTCAGGAAATTCTGACTATGTGCGTTAAGTCAGACAAGTGCGTGAAGTAATAAACCCTTTATTAGAGCAAAGGAGATTCTTTTATGAAGATTGAGAAAATATCCAAGATGGCTTTGTACATCTGCGTGGGCATCATTGTTGTATGCTTCGTTGCCTTCTTCGGCATCGGCTACAGCAACCCCGTGGGTGATTACAATGAGCCGAAGCTGCTCGACCTGCTGATGATTCTCATGTACGCAATGTTTGTTGTGATGATGGGACTCACAGTGTGGAGCATCTTCAAAGGACTGGGTAACAAGGGTGGCAGTACAACATCTACCTCTGGCGTTCCCGGTGGCAAGATTATGGCAGGCACTATCGCTCTGCTGGTTATCTCACTTGTTGTAGGTGTTTTGTGTGGTTGGGGCGAAGAGGCCTTCACTGCTCAGGACGGTACTGTGACTTCTGGTCCTTGGGTGACTGTTGTGGATATGTTCTGCATATCCAGCGCCATCCTGTTCCTGGCTGCAGCTGTGGCTGTGGTTGTCAGCATGACCGGCATCATGACTACAATGGGCAATAAGCAAACAAAGTCTATTAAATAAAGTCAAATCATGGGAAAGAAGAAGAAGAAAGTTCCTGGGTTGAACCAAAGTTCGACTGCGGACATATCTTTCATCTTGCTCATCTTCTTCTTGATTACCACTTCTATGGACACCGATATGGGTCTGGCACGCCGACTGCCACGTCCACCAGAGGAGAATCAGGAAGATGCTACGATGGACATTAAGTCCCGCAACATCCTGTACGTGCGCATGAATGCCGCTGGACAGCTATGGGTGAAGGACGAGATGGAAAGTGGTTTCGAGGATTTGAGGAATTTGAGGAATAGGGTTAAGGAGTTCGTCAAGAACGAAAAGAATCTGAGCAAGTACCCCGAGAAGCATGTGAAGAACATCGACATTCTTGGTCAGTGCTTCGTTACAGACAAGCACGTGATATCTGTGCAGACAGACCGTGGTACTCCTTATGCTGTGTATTTCGAGGTTCAGAATGAACTGGTGGCTGCCTACAACGAGTTGCGCAACGAGTTGTCAAAACAGAAGTTCGGACGCCCCTACGATGCTCTCGGCGACGAGGAGAAGGTTGCGGTGCGTGCCTACTATCCCCAGAACATCTCTGAGGCTGAACCCAAAAAGTATGGAGGACAGAAGTAATGGCAGGATTTAAGAAGAGTGATCGCGAGATGCCAGAGATGAACACCTCATCTCTGCCCGACTTGATTTTTACTATCTTGTTCTTCTTCATGTGCGTGGTGTCAATGCGTGAGGTTACACTTCAGGTGAAGTTCACCACTCCTCAGGGTACTGAGTTGGAGAAGCTGACCAAGAAGTCTGCTGTTTCATACATCTATGTTGGTCCTCCCACCGACCAGCTTCGCCCCAAGATGGGTAGCGGAACTCGTATTCAGGTGAATGACCGCATCATTGAGCCTCGTGAGGTGATGGACTTCGTTGCACAAGAGCGACAGGGCATGTCCAATCAGGCTGAGCAGATCATCTCTATCAAGGCCGACCAGCATACTCAGATGGGTATCATCACTGATATCAAGGAGGTGCTGAGAAAGTCTTGGGCGCTGAGATTGAACTACTCTGCAACCCGCAGAAATTAACTCAAAGGTACATATTAGTAAAAAAGAGGTGGCTTGTTACTTACAAGTCACCTTTTTTTTATAATTTTGTGTGTCAACTTGCAGTTGAGGTGTTCGGGCGGCCTGGTGGGCTTGCCTGGCTGCATGTGCAGGTTGCATACCAGAATTATAATGTTTCACGAACGAATAGTTTGATATGAGTAAACTTGATGCACTTGACAGGCAGATACTGTCCATGATATCTGATAATGCCCGCATACCTTTCTTGGAGGTGGCCCGTGCATGTCATGTGTCTGGAGCTGCCATACATCAGCGAATCCAGAAACTTATGCAGCAGGGCGTTATCAAGGGTTCGCAGTTCATCTTTGACCCAGTGTCGCTGGGTTACGACACTTGCGCGTTTGTTGGTCTTTACCTTAAGGACCCTTCCGACTTCGACCGTGTGGTGGCTGCCCTTCGTGATATCCCCGAGGTGGTAGAGTGCCATTACACCACAGGCGTCTATGATATCTTCATCAAGATATATGCCCGTAACAACCACCACATGCTCAGCGTCATACATGACAAGTTGCAGCCTCTGGGCCTGCAGAGAACAGAGACTATCATCTCATTCAATGAGGCCATCTGCAGGAAGCTGCCGGTTCCCTCGGTTGACGAACTCAACGAAACCGTTTGAGTATGATTAGTTTGATTGCAGCTGTAGCCCGCAATGGAGCCATAGGTTATGACAACAAGTTGCTCTATTGGCTTCCCAATGACTTGAAGCGCTTTAAGGCCCTCACCACTGGTCACACCATTGTGATGGGACGCAAGACTTTTGAGTCTTTCCCCAAGGGCGCTCTTCCCAATCGTAGAAACGTGGTGCTCTCCCGCCAGTCGGTCTCTTTCCCTGGCGCAGAGGTTTTCCCTTCGCTTGATGAAGCACTTGCTTCCTGTGCTCAGGACGAGGAAGTGTTTGTCATAGGTGGTGAAACCCTCTATCGCCAGATGCTTGGCAAGGCCGGCAGACTCTATCTCACGCTTGTGGATGATGAGCCCAAGCAGGCCGATGCCTACTTCCCCGAGTTGGACAAACAGGACTGGGAGGTGATAAGCGATGAACCTCATGAGGTGGATGAGAAGCATGCTCACCCCTTCCGCTTCGTTGACTACCAGCGGGTAGAACGATAGTGGCGGGTAGGCGAGAACTTGTTTCGTTCTCTTCCGCTTCGTTGACTACCAGCGGGTGGAACGATAGTGAGGGAACTTACGGGAGGATATTCTGAAACCTCTGCTGCGCTGTCCATCATCGGGTAAAACGTCAGGCTGACGGAAGTGAGGAGCCAGCTTGCGTTCCCAGTTCGTTGGACGGCAGCTGGATGTAAGGTAAGAGGAAAAAAGAGTGAGGCAAACCCATGTGTTCTGTCTTGTTGGATGTTCACTTTCGGCACATGACAAAGAGGGGAGCATGCAGCTTTTTCTTCTTTCCCGTCTCGCTGATAGCCAGCGGCAGGAATATCAGATGGGTGTAAGTGTGAAGTTGTTTAGCGCATTTTACTTGGCAGTCCGACAATGAGCGGAACGTGAGGTGGAAGGAACCAAGAACTTGACTTGCAATTCCCATTTCGCCGTCCGCCAATGTCCAAGATGAGAACGAGAGACGACCGTCAAGCATCACAGTCCCTTTCTCTTCGCTGACCGTCATCCAGCACGTCATCGGCAGCGGGCGTCGGAATGTGTATATATATAAGGTATAAAACGAACAGATAATGAAAGGAGCCTGATGGACGCACGGGGTAAGAGGCTTGATGAGTGACTGGAACATGTTTCCCGTTGCCTGCCGACTGCCCATCATCTCTTTAGGCAAAGCCGAATAATATGAAACAATATCTTGATCTGGTGCAGAAGATACTCGATGAGGGCGTGCAGAAGCATGACCGCACGGGCACGGGCACCATCAGTATCTTTGGCCATCAGTGCCGTTATGACCTGGAGAAAGGGTTCCCCTTGCTCACCACCAAGAAGGTGCATCTGAAGTCTATCATACACGAACTGCTCTGGTTCTTGCAGGGAGACACCAATGTGAAGTACCTTCAGGAGAACGGAGTGCGTATCTGGAACGAATGGGCCGACCCGGAGACAGGCGATTTGGGACATATCTACGGTTATCAGTGGCGCTCTTGGCCCGACTATAACGGTGGACATATCGACCAGATAAAGCAGGCTGTGGATGATATCAAGAACAATCCCGACAGCCGACGCATCATCGTGTCGGCATGGAATGTGGCCGATCTTCCGCAGATGAACCTTCCTCCTTGCCATGCCTTTATGCAGTTCTATGTGGCCGACGGCCGCCTTTCGCTCCAGCTCTATCAGCGTTCGGCCGATGTATTCCTGGGTGTTCCCTTCAACATCGCCTCTTATGCACTCCTGTGCATGATGATGGCACAGGTGTGTGGGCTTCGTCCGGGCGATTTCATACACACTACGGGAGATACCCACATCTATCTCAACCACCTCGACCAGGTGCACTTGCAGCTCACCCGTGAGCCTCGTCCCCTGCCGCGCATGATTATCAATCCCGACGTGAAGGATATCTTCTCCTTCCGTTATGAGGATTTCCAGCTCGAGGGTTACGACCCCTGGCCGGCCATCAAGGGTGTCGTATCTGTCTGAATGCCTATGCCTACCATCCCTCTGGATTTCATCTCCCTGATGCAGGAGCATTATGGGCAGGAAGAGGCCGAAAGGCTCTGCCAGGCTCTGCAGGAGACTGACCCCTCGGTGTCAGTCCGCCTCAATGTGCGCAAGATGCAGTCTTGCATGCCTGCCAGTGAAGTGGAAGCAGCCCGCCAGCACCTTGACCGGCTCTACCCGGCTGTCCCCTGGTGCCCGGATGCCTGGTATCTTCCCCAGCGGCCCGCTTTCACCTGTGACCCTCTGCTGCATGCAGGAGCCTATTATGTGCAAGAAGCCTCGTCGATGTACGTTGCCGACTTGCTTCGCCGCTATCTTCCGTCGGCAGGAACAGAAGGGCAGCTGCCCCTTGCCGCTCTTGACCTCTGTGCCGCTCCTGGTGGCAAATCCACCCTTTTGGCTGGTCTTCTGCCCCAGGGGTCGGTGCTTGTGAGCAATGAGGTGATGCCCAAACGAGCCCTCATATTGGCCGAGAATATGACCAAGTGGACTGCTGGTATGCCCGAAGGAGCCTATCCCGTCTGCTCGATGGTCACACAGAACCGTCCATCGGACTTCGCTGCTTTCGACGAACAGTTTGATGTACTCGTTACCGATGTTCCCTGTTCGGGCGAAGGGATGTTCCGCAAGGATGAGCAGGCAGTCAGTGACTGGAGTCTGGACAATGTGGAGCAGTGCCGGCAGAGGCAGCGTGAGATACTGGAGGATATACTGCACGTGCTTCGTCCGGGCGGGCTTCTCCTCTATAGCACCTGCACTTTCAACCGTTTCGAAGACGAGGAGAATGCCCGCTTTGCCTGTAAGCTGATGGGTGGAGAACTGCTTGAGGAGCGTCATTTCCTGCCTGGCAGAGACCGCGGAGAAGGTTTCTATGTGGCAGCCATCCGCAAGCCCGTTCAGCCCGACAGTTTTAGTGAGGCTCTGGCAGATGTCTTTGCCGAAGCCCGCCCGTCGCATATTGCCACCTCGGAGCAGGAAGCCCAGGAGCAGCTCACCCGTGTGAAGTTGCTTGTTCGCCGCTTCTTGCGCATCCTTTATGATGCAGAGAAAACCTATGCCAGTGCCGAGGCTCTTCCACAGGTTTCTCTTTCCTACGACGAGGCATTGCAATACCTTCGCCGTGAGGCCGTTCGTGTGGAAGCTCCACGCGGGATGGTCACACTCTGTCATCGGGGTTTCCCTCTTGGCCAGGGCAAGTGCGTGGGCAATCGCATCAACAACCTCTATCCTATGGAGTGGCGCATCCGCAGCGGTTACACCACCCCCTTCACGCTCTTCTGAAGGTTGCCCCTCCTTCGGAAATTCCATTCACCCAGCCTCTAAGGCTGTTTGACCGGCCCCATCATAATGCCCCGCAAGCGTCACCAACCGCCTTCGGGGCATTACCGAAGAGCTTCCTTCGCAGATAGAAATGCACATATATAGAGCATTTCTACTTTTGAAAGTCTCCCTTATGCCAGTACACAAGGTTAGTACGCTCTATCAGGAAGCAGCACGTTTCGCAATAAAGACTCTGTTCGGACATGAGGCTCGGACTCTTTGAGGCTCGCAGGATTTACTCCAGAAGATGCTCTCTGGAATTCATCTTTAGGGAGGTAAAGGGATTGCTCGGTGTTGGCAATGCGAGTCCAACTCTATTCGCAGCGGAAAGAAGATGCCTCATGTGCAGGATTCACTCAGCCTCCATAGCGGGTGTATTGCATACCTCCACCGTCCAACCCAAGGCTGGACGGTCGGAGAATATATACTGACTTTGCGAAGTAAGCTTGCTTCTTCCACCGTCCAGCCTTGGGTTGGACGGTCACGGACAACACCTTTCCCGGTTTGAATACACACTGGAAGTGCCGGAGAAGCCTCCCTCTCCTTGCTTGTCAATTGGTTTCCCTTGTACACAGCATCCAAGTTACCGTCAGCCGAAAGGATATTGGTGAGCCATCCTTGGACTGGTTGCTGCCATCACAGGAGTCTTCAACATCATGGGTGAAGAAGTGCTTGAGGCTGTGGTTGACGAATTGTTCCTCCCTTCCCCTCATTCTTTTGTCCCGCATGCGGAAAGTTTATGGTATTACGTTCCTAAAACTTTGGGAAAATAGAAGTTTATGGTATCGGATTCCTAAAACTTTTGCTATCTTTGCTGTTGATAACTAATACGACGGCATATGAAAAGGATAAATCGGGATGCATATCTCAATAAGCTGATAGAGTTCAGGGACAAGAAGGTGATAAAGGTTATCACTGGCATCCGTAGGTGTGGTAAGTCAACCATAATGGAGATTTATCGTGATTGGCTGTTGGCAAATGGTGTTGACAGCAGTCAGATAGTGTATGTCAATTTCGAGGACTTTGATAATTATGAGTTGCGAGACCCTCGGGCGCTCTATTCATACGTTAAACCCTTGCTGCGCAATGATTCCATGCTCTATGTTTTCTTTGATGAAATCCAGCATGTACAGGATTTTCCCGATGTGGTCAACAGCCTCAATATAAAGCCGTATGTGGATGTGTATGTGACTGGTTCCAATGCTTATATGCTATCTACAGAGATTGCCACGCTGCTGTCGGGCAGATATGTGGAGATACCAATGCTCCCGTTGTCGTTCCGTGAATTTGTTGGCGCAAACAGTTATGGTGATAATCTTCAAAAGGCATATAATGACTATGTCACCAGAAGCAGTTTCCCCTATGCGCTCGAACTGGATTCTGAGGGTGTAGTACGTGATTATCTTAGTGGTATCTACGATACTATAGTGGTGAAGGACATCATGACCCGAAAGAAATTGGGCGATGTGATGATGCTTGAGAGCGTAATCCGTTTCATCGCCGACAACATAGGAAACATTCTCTCGACCAAGCGTATAGCCGATATCATGACAGCCGATGGGCGCAAGATAGACCAGAAGACGGTGGAGAAATATCTGTCATCACTTTGCGAGACGTTCTTCGTTTATGAAGCCAAGCGTTATAATATAAAGGGTAAGCAGTTGCTCAAGACGCTCGGCAAGTATTATCTGGTGGATGTGGGTTTGCGTCGCATGTTGCTCGGTTCGCGCTCTTATGATGTTGGTCGCGTGCTTGAGAATGTGGTATATATAGAATTGCTTCATCGTCAGAACCAGGTCTATGTGGGCAAGACAGACGATCAGGAGGTGGATTTTGTTGCCATAGGCAGCGAGGGAATAGCCTATTATCAGGTGTCGGCCAGCGTGCGTGATGAAGCTACGTTGGCACGTGAATTGGCTTCGTTGAAGAAGATAGACGACCAGTATCCCAAGTATGTTCTCACGCTTGATGACGATCCCGTATCAGACTATGAAGGCATACGACGTATGAACGTGTTGGAATGGCTTCTGGGGTAGCATACCCTTTGCGGCTGATTATATGTATCTTTGTGGGTGAGTAAACAGGAAATGGATATGAGTACGAAGGTTTTGCGGTGGTGCTCTTGTGCACTTGTGTTGTGCATGGTGATGCTTGGTTCGTGCGTCAGGGACGATGAGCCCAAGGGCGTGAAGGAGTATGTGAAGGTGGGTGACAGGCTTCCGCGCTTCTCTGTGAAACTGCTGGACGGAACCGAAGTGAACAATGCCACATGGGAGGGAAAGGCTCTGGTGCTGGTGTTCTTCAGTACGAAGTGTTCTGATTGCCAGCGAGAACTGCCCGAGGTGGAGCGCTTCTATCAGGCTGTGAGCCAGCGTGCTGACGTGTTCACGCTGGCTGTGAGCCGTGAGGAGGGGTACGAAAAGGTACGTGACTATTGGCATGAACATGCCCTCACAATTCCCTGTTCGCCGCAGGAAGACAGGCGCATCTACCATCTCTTTGCCACTGGCATTGTCCCCCGCATCTATATCGTCAACCCCCAGGGTAGGGTAACCCACATGTACGGAGACACCGATATGCCATCGGCAGAGGCTCTCCTGCAAGCGGTGGGCAGGTGAGAACAGGTGCGTAGGCAGGCATCCGAAGTCTCCACGGAGTAGCAAAATCCCTCGCACGCGTATTATATATATAAGGTGAAAGGCTGTGCTTTGGCCGTTTTTCGCACTTGATAAGGCTCGGAAAGCATTTAACTAAAATTTCTTAAAACATTTTGCGCTATTTGTCGGCATGGTGTGAAAAATAAGCATTAACTTTGTGTATTCATGTTGCCCCTGGTGATTGCTCCAGGGGTGGTGTGTGTACTAACGTAGTAACCCCAAAAAACAGCTAATGATGAACCTAAAATCCGCAACTATCATCCAATACACGATTAAGGGTAGATTTATGAGT
>ENA-OZGC01001092-OZGC01001092.1-human-gut-metagenome-genome-assembly--contig:-NODE-1092-length-16953-cov-10.147000_pt1 | contig 16953 bp, 20 predicted proteins | sample MGYA00245109_ERZ653643 | MGnify/ENA primary metagenome ERZ653643 (study PRJEB26926, sample SAMN06165107) | human gut metagenome | biome: ENVO:00009003; feature: ENVO:2100002; material: ENVO:00002003... | reverse complement strand
CCCGCACGGTTCGGGAGGGAGTCGGTACTGCCGGCTTACCTCATACCATGATGCGCTATCTCCAGCACGACGCCATTCGCGGCAAGGGGCTTGCCCACTTCGACTGCTGGGCTTCCACCTTCGGGGAGACGCAGACCGCCATCGAGCTGGCTCCCGAGGGTACGGGCTACCGGGCGAGGACGCGCTTTGCCAAGTTCTTTAATCTGCCTGAGCTTATGACACTGTTCAAGGAGGCGGCGGATATCAAGACCTCCGACCAGCTCAACCTGCCTACGCCCACGCCCATCTACCACAACGAGGTGGCGCAGCCCACGGAGATACAGAAGCAGATGGTGCAGGAGCTGTCCGAGCGTGCAGCAAGGGTACACGCCCAGCTTGTTGACCCCGGCACGGACAATATGCTCAAGATCACCTCGGACGGGCGCAAGCTGGGGCTTGACCAGCGCGTCATCAACCCCGACCTGCCGGACGACCCGAACAGCAAGGTCAATCGCTGCGTGGACAACATCCACCGCATCTGGCAGGACGGGCAGGCGGACAGGCTGACCCAGCTCGTGTTCTGCGATTTGTCCACCCCGAAAACCGGCGCGACCGGGGCGAAGGCGGCAAAGACGGCGGGCGGGAATCTGGATAGCCCGGAGCTCAACGCCGTCGAGCGGCTGATCGACAAGGAAAACCCCGACGAACCCGGTTTCACGGTATATGACGACATCCGGGAAAAGCTCGTTGCCAGAGGAATCCCCCGCGGGGAGATCGCATTTATCCACGAGGCGAACACCGAGACGCGGAAGAAGGAGTTGTTTGCAAAAGTCCGCTCCGGTCAGGTGCGTGTGCTCATGGGCAGCACCTTCAAAATGGGCGCCGGTATGAACGTGCAGGACAGGCTTGTGGCGCTCCACGACCTCGACTGCCCGTGGCGGCCGGGCGATCTGGAGCAGCGCAGCGGGCGCATCATCCGTCAGGGCAACCGCAATAAGGAGGTTCATATTTACCGCTACGTCACGGAATCCACCTTCGATGCCTACCTCTGGCAGACGGTAGAAAATAAGCAGAAGTTCATATCCCAGATCATGACCTCAAAATCCCCTGTTCGCTCCTGCGAGGACGTGGACGAGACCGCCCTTTCCTATGCGGAGATCAAGGCGCTGTGCGCCGGAGACAAGAGAATTAAAGAGAAGATGGACTTGGATGTGGATGTTGCCCGCCTGAAGCTGATGAAGGCCAGCCATCAGAGCCAGCAGTTCCGTCTGGAGGACAATCTGCTCAGGCATTTCCCCGAACAGATCCGTCAGAACGAGAGCTTCGTGGAGGGATTCACCGCCGATATGCAGACGCTCGCCGGGCATCCGCACCCTGTGGACGGCTTTGCGGGCATGGAGGTCAAGGGCGACCTTCTCACCGACAAGGACAACGCGGGCGCTGCCATTCTGGAAGCCTTCAAGGACGCAAAGGGCATGGAGCCCGTTCCCATCGGGAGCTACCGGGGCTTTGCCATGTCCCTGACCGTGGAGGACTTCGGGCGGGACTTTGTTCTCACCCTCAAGGGCAAAATGAACCACCGCGTGACGCTGGGCAAGGACGCGCGGGGCAACCTCACCCGCATTGACAACGCCCTGAACGCCATGCCGGACAGATTGCAGAATGTCCGAAACACGCTGGATGCGCTCACCGCGCAGATGGAGACGGCAAAGGCGGAGCTGGGCAAGCCCTTCCCCCAGGAGGATGAGCTGCGGACAAAATCCGCGCGGCTTGCGGAGCTGAACGCCGAGCTGAACATCGACGACCGCACGCCCATGGAGCAGATGGCGGAGGACGCGCCCGCCGTGCAGAGCGCAAAGGCGGAGCGTCCCTCCGTGCTGGCAAAGCTGAAAGCGCCGCTGTCCCAGCCCTGCGCCGAGGACAAAATCAAGCGCAGGGACAAGGAGGAACGATAAAAAACGGCGGCTCCGACGAAGAGTGGATTTTGTCGGAGCCGCTTCACTACAGCTTAATGAAAGGAAGGATGCACCAATATGAAGGATATTCCCGTTTACAGATTTCCCGCCGAGCACGCCCGTGAAAACGGCGAGCTGGAGCTTTACCGCGCCTCCAACAAGGCCAGCGCCGCCTGCAAGGAGGCCATTGAGAAGGCGATCTCCGAGCATTATTGCGATAACGTCCTGCACAGGGAAGCCGTTGCGCAGGTGGCGGAGCAGTTCGGGCATGAGCGCATTTTATATGTGCTGGCGATTACCATCCGGCAGAAGGATTGGGACGGGCGGTTCTCTGCGGACAACAAACAATGGGCAAAGACCGTTCCCGTTTCGGAGAACCCCGACGCATGGGGGACGGATCGGAACTGCTATCTGGCGGTGAACAGCCACAGCGGGCTGGTTGACCTGTTTACCACGCTGGCGCGGGAGGACGCAAGGGCGCATGAGCGCAAACCCTCGGTGCTCGGCAGACTGAAAAGCAGACCGCCCGAAGCGGCGGCGGAGACAGTCAAAAAGACAAAGGAGCCGTCCCTGTGAGCGCGCAGTTCATGCGCCGGAGCATCCGCATCTCCGTTCGCCTGACGGAGGAGGAGCACCGGCTGCTGAAGGAAAAGATGGCGCGGATCGGCGTTACCAATCAGGAGGCGTTCCTGCGGAAGATGGCGCTGGACGGGCTGGTGATCAAGTTAGAGCTGCCTGAGCTGAAGCAGATGATTTCGCTTCTGCGCTACACGAGCAACAACATCAACCAGATCGCCAAACGGCTCAACGAGAGCGGCAGAGCCTACGACACCGACCTTGCGGAGATTCTGGAAAAGCAGAAGCAGCTATGGGGACTTGCCAACAAAATTCTTATGAAGCTGTCCACCATTCAGTGAGCAGGCAGAAATATACGATAAGCCCATGCTGCCGGCATCCTTGTTTTAGGGCAGCTCTTTCTGTATAATGAAATCAAAAAGGACGGAAAACGACTATGAAATTCATTTTGAAACTGCTGCTTGCGCCCCTTATGCTGGTTTTGTGGATCGTGGAATGGGCGCTCACGCTGGCGCTCAAGGCTTCCGCCGTGGTCTGCGTTATCGCCTCCGCCCTGTTTCTGCTTTCAGGTGTTTTTTACTTTGTGGACGGCAACGTGCAGAACGGCTGCATCTGTCTGGGCATTGCGTTTCTGCTCTCCCCCTACGGACTGCACTATTTGGCGGTGAAGCTCACAGCGCGGTTTATCGGTATGAGAATGCTGCTCAAGGAGCGAATCTACGGATAAACGGAATATGCGGAATGTGAAAAGGCGCAGGCTCCCTCCTGCGTCTTTTTCCATGGAGGGAATATGGCGACCACACGAATCATACCCATGCACTTAAACAAGGGCAAGACGCTGGCACAGTGCCTTGCCGACCGGACGGAGTACGGTATGAACCCGGATAAGACCGAGGGCGGTGCGCTGATCTCCGCATTCGCCTGCGAGCCGGAGACCGCCGTTTCCGAATTTGTCCTGTCCAAGCGGGAGTACCGGGAGCTGACCGGACGGGTGCAGGAAAGCGACGTCATCGCCTATCAGGTACGGCAGTCCTTTAAGCCGGGAGAGATTACGCCGGAGGAGGCCAACCGCATCGGCTATGAATTTGCCAAGCGCTTCCTAAAGGGTAGGCACGCTTTCCTCGTCTGCACCCACACCGACAAAAAGCACATTCACAACCACATCTACTGGAACTCCACTGCGCTGGACTGTACGCGGAAGTTCAAGAACTTCATCGGCAGCTACCGCGCCGTCCGCAGGCTGTCCGACCTGATCTGCGCCGAGCACCGGCTGTCCGTGGTGGAGAATCCGCAGAAACACGGGCTGAGCTACAACAAATGGCGCGGCGGTCACGACAAGCTCTCCAACCGCGATCTTCTGCGCATGGCGATAGACGCGGCGCTTGAAAAGCAGCCCCAGGATTTCGACGCGCTGCTGGCGCTTTTGAAGGATTCCGGCTATTCCGTCGCCCGAAAGAGCAGGCTGTCGCTGCGGCACGAAAACCAGAAACAGAGCATCCGCCTGGAGTCCCTGGGCGAGGGATATTCCGAGCAGGAGCTGCGCGCGGTCCTTGCGGGAAGCAGGACGCACAAGCCATTCGTCAAAAAGAAATATCCGAAGCGCAGGGAGCGCGCTACGCTGATTGCCGATATTGAGGCAAAGCTCAATTCGGGGAAAGGCTACCGCTACGATCAGGCGATGAAGGTGGTAAAGCTCAAGCAGATGGCAAAGACGCTGATATATCTGGAGGAAAAGGGCTTTGCCGATTTCGACGCACTTGTCAATGCAGCCGCCGATGCGGAGAAGCAGTTCTATGATTTGAAGGCGGCCATAAAGGCGGCGGAAGCGCGTATGAGCGAGATACAGACTTTGCGGACGCACATCATGAACTATTCCAGGACGCGCAGCGTTTACACCGGCTACCGCAAGGCGGGGTACTCGAAAAAATACCTTGCGGAGCATGAGGGGGATATCCTCATCCACAAGGCTGCGAAGAAAGCCTTTGATGCGTTCGGCCTGAAAAAGCTGCCCACGGTCAGGAGCCTGAACGAGGAATTTGCAAGGCTGCTGGCAGAGAAAAAGGCGGCCTACGCCGAGTACCACCGGGCGCAGGAGCAGATGCGGGAGCTGCTGATCCACAAGGCGAACGCCGCCTATCTGCTGGGGCCGGACGAACAGAACCGGCAGACCACCGAGCGGCAGCGCGAGGAAAAATAGCGATGGCACATCGCGCAGCCACAGATGAAATCTGTGTTACAGGGGGTATGGGGAACGCCCCATCAAGCAAAAGGCGGGGACTCGTCAGAGTCTCCGCCTGGTGTCTTTTGGCTCCAAAAGACCTTGCTTGCCAACGCAGTACCGCACAGTTCTGCTTTGCACAACAGCTCGTATTAAGTTAAGTTTTTACAGTGGCTTTGTTGTTCCAACAATTAGAACACATATGCGCAGGCTCCGTGAGACCAAGCAAATCGCTCTTCTCACCTGCAAGAAGAATCTCTGGCACCAGCTTTTTGAAAGTATCTTCTTTTTTCTCTGGTTTTTTTACTACAAATGTGGACTCTTTCATAGATAATCACCTCCTTAGTATTGTTTTAGATTAGCCATGAGCAAAACTCAAGAAGCTGAGTAATATCAATAGTTCCCGATCATGGCCGAAACCGGGAATCACACATATGATATAGAAAGCGGCGCTCCATTCTGGTAAAATGAATTTGCGCAACACACCAACCGGAAAGGGGCTGGTCGCTATCTACCGATAGGAAATCATTCAGGATGTCACACTGTTTACATCCCAACGAGCTGCAAATTTCTATGACAGGCTTTTCAGTTGCCTGGACTTCATGCTGCCCCGTGCGGCAACCGGGCGGCGCAACTTCCCTAAGGAAGCCATGCTGTGCGCGCTTCTCGTCATGAAATGCGAACATTTCGCGCAGATCACAGATTTGGTGGATTATCTGGACAACAACCGGCTCATTGCTCACTACTGTGGTTTCAATATCATGGAGCCGCTGCCGGCCTATTGGACGTATGACCACTTCCTGCGGCAGCTAAACAACGGTGCGTTGCAGATGATCATGGCCGACTTGGTGCGGCAGCTGTATGAGCTGGGTGTGGTGGACGCGTCCTTCATTGGACTGGATTCCACGCCTGTCATGGCGAACACCAAGCAGAACAACCCGAAATCCTTTGCAAAAAGCAAGTATTCCAAGGAAAACCACTCCAAGAGCGACCCGGACTGCGCCCACGGCATCCACTCGGTCTCCAACCAGCACAATGAACGCCGATATGAGTTCTATTGGGGCTACAAGAGCCATGTGCTGGTGGACTGCATCTCCGGCCTGCCACTCTATGAGCTGACCACACCGGGCAATATCGCGGATTCCTCCATCGCCGCCGAGATCCTTGCGGCCGCAAATCAGACGATTTCTTTGAAAGAATGCACCTTCCTTGCCGACAAGGACTACTATGTGAAAGCTTCTACAATACTGTAAAAACGGTCTATGCTGGCGAGACGTTTATCCCCCTCAATCCGCGTGGTACGAAAGATTCAAAGGTACTTTCTGCCGGTAATCCGATCTGCGAGGCTGGACTTGCCATGCACAAGGATGGAAAGACAACCGACAACGGGCATACCGCCAGAAATACTGCTGCCCATTCCGTCAATCCCAAACAGGCGCGTGTCTCTGCAGTCACAAGAATTGGAACAACGGGAAGAAAAACCGGGGTTGCACGAAATACAAGACCGTTACCGATGACGACAGACTCTCCATGGACCGCAGTTGTCTCCATTTTAATCGAACCTATGCTCTGCAGACAGAGTGTCAGCGCTACGATTCCTGTTTCAAATCCACAGGGCAGGAGCGGTTGTGGGTGCGGAGCGGCGCAAGCGTGGCGAACCTCAACACACTGGCTCATATCTCTGCCTTGGTTGTTGCTTTAGCCGCCGTTTTGTCCGGCTTTCACTCCTACCGCGCATCCAAATCATTCAGGCGAGGCTCTTAAAGTGTGCTCTCATACGGCTTTTTTCACTCGGTTTTCCACTGGGTCTGCTTCTTATACCCTTTATTTCCCAGTGCTGAGTGATCCGCACTCCTGCTTCCTTCGCTCCTTCTATCTGTGGCACGTCTTGCTGATCTTTCTTATTTTAAATTATATACCAGTCATTGCAGGAAGTCAACTAATTCTTATGATCTATGTTAAGCATTCTTAAGTATCCGCTTTTTGTCGTCTCAAAGATTTAGCCATACCAATGATTCTATGACAGTTATTTAACAGAGGAAAAAACACTATTGTTAAGATGTGAACAATTTGGAAAGCCGTCTGCCTCTGAAAATGCGGAAATATACAGAAACTCAGTGGGACCACACTTTACTTTTTAAAGAGATGATGGTAAAATAACAAACAACAATTGCCTTTTAGGCATATGATTTTGCTATCAAAGACTGCAAATAAAAAGTCAAGCCCCAAAGCGGACTTGACAGAAGGAAAATTTGCAGGCAACAGGCAGAGAAAAAGTGTTGCACCAAAGGGCCGCCGCAAATGCGCCGACCTGAGAGGTCAGATTGCAGATAGTTACTCCGCGAGATGCAGGCCAGTGGAATCCATATCTACCGGCGGCAGCTCCTCCAGAGTAGAGAAGTAGGCCATCACCTTGCCGTAGTAACGGCGTAGAAACTTGTTTCCCGCAGCTGGCATGTAAACATAGTCCTATTGCTGCGAGAGCAGTAATCGCCCGATTCGCTCGGCGCGGGGTCAATGCCTGCAAAGGCAACAAGCGACTGCTTCCGCTCAAAGCGGCGGACATCGCCGATCTCTGCCATGCGCTGCAGCTCGAGGGATTCCCCGATGTCGTACATTTCCATGACAGCAGGGTATTCTGGGAGCCGGGAAGCCGGTTTGTTCATCTCGCTGCGGTAGGTTTCCATGCTGTGTGAGATTGCCGTGAGCTGGTTGGCGGCTTCCTGAACAAGCGTTTTTGTGACGGATGTCTTCTGCACCAGCACAATAACGGATTTTGACAACCACTTGCGGTAACGCTCGGTAAAAGCGTTCTGACTGCCGCTGCGGACGCAATCGGCATGCCCGAAGTCATGGGTAAATCCACCCACTTCTGTGTACCGTTGCTGCGCACAGGGCTGTCAAAGAGTTTGCGAATGCCGGGGAAAGACTGCTCCTGAAGTGCAATGAGATTGTTTGCGGTAGCGGTTTTCTGCTTGGAGACCAACTGGAACTGCCGGTTCAGGGTTTTCAAATCGTATCGAATCGTGTCCATGGGAGTATAGTCCCGCAATTCCGTCCAATTGTCAAGCCCGTATTTGGCGATCTTCATTGCATCTGCCTTATCGGTCTTGACCTTGCGAAGAGAGTTGTTGCCGTACTCCTTGATGAGCAGAGGGTTGACCGCCGAAACGTAAAGCCCGGCTTTGGGGAGAACCTTGGCGATGCTCTCATAGTAGCGTCCGGTGTGCTCCATGACACCACCCGGGTTTCGCCATCGATATTTGAGCTGCTCTGCCGGTGTTGCTAGATCCCCGGTGTTGTGGCGCACATCGAAGGGCAACTTCACAACCTCGCCAAAGGGACGGAGCGCGGCCACAGTGCTCTTTCGGCTGGAAACATCAATACCTGCTGCGTTCATGTTCATCACTCCTGAAAGAATTGCAATGGACTGAGCCATCTTTACCCATTGCCAATTCTATCTGTTTGGTGACACGAACACGCGGCTCTACCTGCACAAATCGCACGATGCGAATAGGAGGATGGCTGACTTAGTTACGGGCACGAAGCCCTTAGAGGATTGTGTCAGACCATTACCTTCCTATTTTGACAGCTTAGGCAATGAGATGTCTCGGCTCGTAGCTGGCTACCACTTTCCCGAGGCAAATATATTGTAACAGGAGGATTTATGTGAAACTGCTTCGAAATATAACAACAGAATTTGTTTCGAAAAACAAATTTGCACTTTTCATGCTTTTTGTCTTTCTTTTATTGGCATCTTTTTTTGAAATCTATCCTGTTCTTTTTATGCAGCGAATACTGGATGGGTTGACACAATCGATTAATTTTGTCACGATTCTTTTGTTATTGATTTATTGGTATGGATGCAGACTGATCGGGGCATTGTTTTCTGCATTATCAGGTCGCATGTCATCCTCATTATCCTCGAAGTATAGCAGGCGTATTAGGAAGGCTATATTTGATAGAATAACATTATCCTCGTATGCTGTTGCTGAGGATAAGAGTGCTGCCGAGAACATTTATACTTCAATCGATGATGTCAACTCATTAGGGTCTGCTATCCTCTCACCTATTCAATATATGGCCCAAAACTTATTTATATTCATTTGGGCTACGGTTTATTTAATTAAACTTGATTATGTCTTGTATTTGACGTGTGTTCCGCTTGGTGTCGTTATGTGGTTCTTTGGTAATGTAGTATCCCGAAAAACCAAAAATAACGAAGTAAAAAAGAGGACAGTAGAAAGCAATGTTGCTGAGGTAATTAATGGTTTCTTTTCTGGTGCGCGTGAAGTTCTAACGCTTGGACTTGTTGATCGAATTAGATGTGTGTTTGATGGCTTAAATGAAGAATTGTGCAATCGACAATATCGCAACGGTTGGCTACAATCTGCCCTATCAAGCCTTCTAGACATACTGTGGCCTATTGCAACAGTAATAACATTGGGGTTAGGAGGATACAGAGTCTCAACGGGTCAGTTGACAATAGGCAGTCTAATCGCCTTCATGTGGTATATTCAGTGGGCTATAAACCCAGTGAGCCAATTTGCCGTTTATAAAAATCAAATCCAAATTGCATCAGTCTCTTACAATAGGATTGATCAACTGTTTGAAACCTATGGTACAAGTAGCAGAACTCCAAAGGCATGCTTGGAAAAAATCTCTGAAATCACATTCGATAGAGTTTCCTATAGCTACGAAAACAGTGGACGGGGAATTCGGGATGTTTCCTTTTCGTTAAAAACAGGGACTTTTTATAGCATTGTCGGAAAAACAGGGAGCGGAAAAAGTACGATTGGGAAGTTAATTAGTGGGCTCTATGAGCCCGAAGCAGGTACAATAGAGCTGAATGGAACAGATATTATTCCTGCCAGTTTAATAGGGAATCTCCAAATTATGAGTGCATTTAGCGATGCGTACATTTTTACTGGTAGCATTATTGACAATATCACTCTATTTTCTGACGAGGATACATTAAAACAAGGCTCCTTAGATGATGTTTTTTCTGTTCTAAGTTTGGACGATTTAAGAAATAGTGACAATCTTTCAAGCCAAGGCGAGCATGGTCTCTCAACTGGGCAAAAGCAAAGGATAGCTATTGGCAGGATGCTTTATCATAACCCTGATGTATTAATAATTGACGAGGCAACTTCTGCTATAGATTCTAGTACAGAAAAAAGCATTTTAGATAAGCTCTCGGCACTCTCTGCCAATCACATTGTTGTACTTATTTCTCATAGATTGTCCTCAATATTAAGGACGGAATACTGCTATGTAGTTGACAACGGATGTATAGTTAGTCAAGGGAATCCAACGATGCTTTTAGAGGATTCAAACAAATTCAAACAACTTTTCGCCGATCAAATGATGAAGGAGGAAGAAAGTCAATGAAGACAATTGTTCTTTTGGAAGACGTATTCTTTGAAAAGTTGGGGGATAATTATATTCTTCAATCAAAGCATTCCGAGAGATACTGTCTCGTCAATTCAGACGCTCACTGTATGATATCTATGTTGCCGCAAATGACTGAAACAGAAAAGGATGAGCTCTATCGTTCTAATACCGATTTTTGGGATGCCCTCGCGGCAAACGGAATTGTTTTAGTTGAAGATTATATGAGTTAGGAGTGATTATATGACGATTAGGAAGGATTACTACATTGCCGATAAACTGTTTTTTCATCAAAAAGGAGCTCGCTATTTAGTTGTGAGCAGGACGCCCCCTGCATGGATAATTGTAAACTCCGCAGGCTATGAAATTATTTCTAAACTGCCGATGCACAATAAACGCTTTAATTCAATGCAACTTTTACATCAACTAGAGGGTGATTTATCTATAGACGATCTTGATTATTTTCTTGAAAAGCTTGCTTTAGCACATATCCTGTTTCAAGGTGATGCGCCTGCGTTTGTTCAACCAAATAGAACGATCCGCATTGGTGGAGCTTATATAGAGCTCACATCGCAATGTAATTTACATTGCAAGCATTGTTATGTAAGCGCTGGATTGAATACTTCTGATAATCTTCTGACGAAGGACGATATCCTAAATGCTATTTATCAAATTGAACCACCTGCAGAGATTGGTTTTAGTGGTGGTGAACCATTACTTAGAGATGATTGCCTACCAATGGTTCGGGAAGTTGTTGCAAAAGGGTATAGGTGCTCCTTGCTTACCAACGGAACTTTAATCGACGACAGTATTGCTGAAGAATTATCCGCATTAGGTGTAACAGTCCAAATTAGTTTAGAAGGAGCTACCGCTGAGGTTAATGATCAGATACGGGGAAAGGGTAGTTTTGCTCGAATTGTGAAATCAATTGAAATATTAGTAAAACATGGGGCAAATGTTCGAGTATCCTTTACACCAACTGCCAGTAACTTTAGAGATTTTAATAGTTTTCTTGATTTTGTGAAGGCCCAAGGAGTGCAATCAGTACATGTTTGCACGTTCACTCCCCAAGGGCGAGGTGAAACCAACTCAAACGAACTAATGATGACTACTAAGGAACTATTGGAATTTCAATCAGTTGTTTTTGATGCATCAAAGAATTTTGATATTGCCGGTAACCTCCCCGAAACACTAGACACATCCACAGTTGGATATATGTGGGATAAGTGTCCGCTTGCTGGAAGTATACATATTGGATATGATGGCAGTATTTATCCATGCGAGATTGCTGCTGTAAATAAAATGATTATTGGTAATATAAAAACCGGTACGCTTAGCGACGCCTTGAATTCAGAACGTACAAAAGAGTTCATTCAGAACTCAAGGCAACGCATAGAACTAATTGATGAATGTAAAGAATGCGAGTGGAAGCATTTTTGCGGTGGTGGATGTATGGTTCTTTCGCTCGCTCAAAATGATGAATTAAACACAACTGACTACCTATGCGCATGCCGAAAAGAGTGGTTTGAAAGAATATTGTGGAGTAAGATACCATGCCAATAAATGCGATCCTTTATAAGAAATATAAGAACAATCATACCATAATCGAATTGCACAGTGTTGGCCGTAGCATGGAGCCACAGATTAACAACTTGTGCACTGTATATGTAATGTGCTGTTCAGCAAGCGAACTGTCAACCGGCGATATTATTACCTTTTTTTGGAATGAAGAGGTTGTGTGTCACAGGTTTATTTTTCGAAAAGGTAACTATCTTTTTGAAAGAGGCGATAATTGTTCCCTTTGGAATAAGCTCAATAAAATTCCGGGGGAATCAATCATTGGAAAAGTTGTGGCCTATAAAAATGAAGGGCAAGCAATAAAATATACAGATCATTATCGGCTTTATGCCGCTATGCTCCGACTTATAGGTGTATTAAGCCATGTGTTTGCTTTTAAAAAGAAACGAGAAGATCGAGAGCTATCTGATGGGGGTCTTATTTCGCAATCAATTAGAAGCACGATTTACAAATTACTTAAGGTAACTGAAGGGAGATATTAAAATGGTATCATTAAAAGAAATTGATGAAAAAGAGCTTTATGCTTTCGGGGGATCCAACGTTGCTTCTCTTGTTCCAGTTTTACGCGATTTGAATTTCACAAGCTTTATGGGGGTTCCCCATAACATATATAGCATAATAGAAAATGGCACTTATGTCGGGGTGCTATATAGAACACAAGATAATAATGAAGAAAAAAATATAGCTGTTCTCCTGTCTTTTGGTGAAGAGATAGTTGCGAATATAGAATCAATGACTGCTGGAAGCACGACTATGTTTTGTCCATCTTTACAGCAGTTTTCAAATATGCCGTTTTTTGATGGGGGCGTCTATAGAAGGGGAGGCAATAATTGCGGTTCTAATATACCGTTTACGAAGCATTGCGAATGCATCCCCACACTAGCGTGTGCAAAAGATATCATTAATGGTGCTTCTTTGCCAACAAGCGATATTGAAAAATATATCTCTTGGTTAGATTATAATACAGATAAATATGTTGTTATGGAGGATGAAAAGATAGCTTCTATCCTATGTATATTAAAGGATCCTGTGAACATCATTTCGTTCTATTGGGATTCGGATGAAAGCAGTGATAATATATCGTTGTTAATTAACTACTGTTCAAACTATTATAATGAGATATTTGCAATGGCACCCAAGGAGAGAAACAATTTTCTTGTCCAAAATGGTTTTTTATGCGCATGTAATTGGAGGCTATTTTACAATGAGATTTAAGGAATCTATCTATAATATCAGGATTTGCATAGGCGGGGAGTGTTATATATACAACACACTTTTTGGTTCCTGCTTAACCCGTCGTTCGTTTACGAAATTATCAAAATCAGATTTGCCATCATTGATTAGAATACATATGATGGTGCCGTCAGATCTTGATGAGTATGCCATGGCACGGGTAGCATATAATAAAGGAGCTTACTCTGCCGCAGAACAGAGTTTCTTTATTGCACCAACTTTGACCTGCGACTTTGCTTGCCCATATTGCTACGCCCCCCACACGAAGACCATGATGAATTCAGTAATTGCAGATCGAGTGGCAGATTTTATTATTGGTGTCGCAAAGAACGCGGACAATATATCGCTTTCTTGGGTTGGTGGTGAACCACTTTTAAATTGGGGGAAAATATGCCAGATTAGCGAAAAACTAAACCCCGTGTTTGAAGAGAAGCGCGTTTCGTCTATCGTTGTAACCAATGGCTATTATTTGACAAGCACGGTATGTGATTCATTAGCAAATTGCGGTGTTAATTCAATTGTAATAACAGTAGACGGAAGCGCAGAGATACACAATAAGCGCCGAGTAAAAAATGACGGCAAGCCAACCTTTGATAAGATTATGGAGAATATCTTCTACGCAGTCAAAAAGGATATTGATATAATCATTCGCATGAATGTTGATGATGATAATGTTTCATACATTTTCCCGCTTATTGAATATTTAAAATCGGAGGGGTTGCTTGACCAAGTGCATCTTTCCTTAGTTCCTGTAAAACAATTTGATTCTAAAAATAAGTACACAGTGCAACTTAAAAATGTAAAAGAGATAGAAAAAGCAATTACTGAAGCAACAAACGATAGAGTGAAGTGGGGGGGACAAAATCCGGTTTTGCATTGCTGTTCAGGAGTAAAAGTGTACGATTTTTCAATTGGACCAGATGGAGAACTGTATGCTTGTCCAATCGGAATTGGCAAGACAGATTATATAGTTGGAAGAATCTCTCAGTCATTACCGTCAAGTGAATACTATTCTTGGTATTCGTATAAAGAAACGAATAGTAATGATAAATGTAAGAACTGCTCGTATTTCCCGCTTTGTTTGTCTGACTGTAGGTGGATTAATAGGAATGTTATTCAACACAGGAAGTCATGCTCTGCGCTTATAGAGAATTATAAGGAAAACATTCGAAATCATATTATAAGGAGCAAAAATGAACATTCTACTGATCGAGGCACCTTGGCCTAGTTATCTAGCTGACGGGAGCCAACGTTCGCTCCCGCCGCTGGGAATAGGCTATTTAGTAAGCGCATTAGAGCATGCTGGCCACAATTGCGAGGTTATCAGCCCAAGCATAGGAGATTTGCCCGATTTTTGTGATAGTTTTTCATCGAAAATCGAATTTTCAAAAATATCACTCATCGGTATTAGCAGTGTGACCGATTCTTTTAGGCATTGTTGCACAATAGTTAGAAATATAAAAGAACACTTCCCATGGATACCAGTGGTTCTTGGAGGTGTTCATGCAACCATCGTAGGCGGAGATATAATCTTAGAAAAAATTCAGGGATTGTTTGATTATGTGCTTGAAGGTGAAGGCGAGTTCTCACTTCCCAAACTTGCCGATTGTATTCTTTTAGCTGATAAAAGTCGGCTTTCGACTATTGAAGGATTATGCTACTACGATGATAATAACACAGTAAGAAAGAACCCCCGTGGGTTGATTACTAATCTTAACGAGATAAATTTCCCGAAAAGAAGTGCTATCAGACAGCCGGAAACTACTGCTTATTCTGAGTATGGAAAAGATGTTACAATGATAACTAGCAGAGGGTGCAGCCACAATTGCAGCTTTTGTTCCGTCTCAGCTTTCTTTAACCATTCCTGGCGTTTTAGAACTATTGAAAATGTTCTACTTGAAATCGAGAATATTGTTGAGCTATATGGCGAGCGTTTCTTTTTACATTTTATCGATGATAATTTTTTCGTGGATGCCAAACGAGCATACACTATTATTTTCGAAGCACATTCAAAATGGCCCGATATTAAATTCTCTTTTGCTACTAGAAGTGATCAGGTAATTCGAGGGGCAGCTTATATAAAGAACATGGCATCTCTTGGAGTTGCAACTATTGAATTGGGAATAGAAAACGGAAGCCAAAGAGTATTGGATCGGTATAATAAGAAAACAACTTTGTCAAATAATCAATTAGCTTTACGTATTCTTGAAGAATCGAATATTGAATATGCTGTTGATTACATTTTCTTTGATCACTATACTGACCTTGATGACATAGGTGACAACATACAATTTCTTAAGCAAACGGGTCTTTGGGGCTATTATCCCCCTGTTGTTTTTTCAAGTTTAACACTTTATCCTGGAACAGCTATCACTAAGCGCTGGGAGGAAAACGAAGGTCAAAGTATTGGTATTTTTGAAGGTGCTGAAATCCAGCTTAAGGACCCCGCGGTTTCCAAGATTTTTAAAGTGTTACAGGAGTTTTCCAATAATCAGCCAAGAATATATGCAATACTCCAAAAATGCCAAATTGCTGAAAACAAAAAGAGCAAAGACATAGGGATATATCGCTTAATGTATAAGCAGCTTTCTTCAATGCCCTATAAGTTATTGGAAGAATTATATATTCTTGAAAAAGAAACAAAACAAACCGATGCTAAACAGATTATCAGCAATCTTGTTGGCACAATAGAAAAATGTGAAAAGCTAATGCAGTCCTTACCATAAAAGATTTGCAACACTATGAAGGAATCGCTCATAATGTACTTGAAAGAATGGGATGAGCGTATGCTGACAAGCCGAACACTCCTCATATTCAAATATCTCTGGGAGACCACGGACGAAGCACATCCGATTTCGCTTGCCGACATATCCGCCCATTTGAAGGAACACGGTATCACCGCCGACCCGCGCACGCTCCGCAACGACATTGAACAGCTTGGTGATATCGTGGTTGCACTTACCGATGAAGGCAAAAACACATTGAAGCGGCTCTTATACGACCATGCTCAGCAAAATACTATCTCCACCTGGAGAATAAAAAGATGAATGATATCTACGTGTCGAAACTTCGGGTGCAGGGCGTAGCCACTCATGTGATCAAATCCGTTTGACGGAGGTGCTGCCAATGCAGAAAAAATATGTGTCCGTCAACGCAGAGGTGGATACGGACGGCGTGATCCGCCCGCTTCTTATCCGTTGGCATGACGGCAGGCAATGGGAGGTGACAAGCCGCCCTTGATGTCACGATTGAAGATAATGGTGCAAACCTCTCCGGCGGGGAAAAGAAGCGCATCTGTTTAGCTCGTGCGTTGCTGCGGGATACGGACATATTGATTCTGGATGAGCCGCTGGCAAATCTCGATAACGCCACTGAGGGCATGATCGGGGATTTGCTGCTCTCCATCGAAGGAAAGCTGTTGCTTGTGGTATCCCATCAATTCACGAAAAAACTACCAGCTTTTGACAGCATCCTTTGTTTACAAAAAACAGGATATTTCTCTATCTGTTGATGGGTAACCTTTCCTTTAGATTATACTGGGCCATTCCCGCCCCCATTGTTTTTTTCTGCTTGTGGAGAATAAGAGGGCAAAATAGACAACGCTCCGTATAAAATGATAAAGTTTTTACCACTGTCGATTTATCTTTATTACGTGCAAATAGAGTCCGTATCAGAAGGTGCGCTTCATTCATGTTAAGAGCAATGAATGAAACGTACCTTCTTAATAAAAAGTATAAATCTGTCGATAGACAGCTACATAGCGGTAGCTTTGTATGACTGCCACGATTGTCGCCGCATAGCCAGCCCATCGACTGTTTTTTTCTGATGGGCTTATTTAAGTTCAGTTCTGATGAACTCCGCCCTTTTTCTTAGCCGCCATATCGACTGCAGCCGCTATAGGCATCGGCACATGCATCACGCGATAGAAGCGATGTGGAATCAGGATCAGCGAGAGCTTTCTGTAGAACTCTATCCTTGATAGCCAACATCGTTAAGCCAGAATCCGCCAGTCATCGTGTACTT
>ENA-OZGC01001077-OZGC01001077.1-human-gut-metagenome-genome-assembly--contig:-NODE-1077-length-17171-cov-6.960096_pt1 | contig 17171 bp, 16 predicted proteins | sample MGYA00245109_ERZ653643 | MGnify/ENA primary metagenome ERZ653643 (study PRJEB26926, sample SAMN06165107) | human gut metagenome | biome: ENVO:00009003; feature: ENVO:2100002; material: ENVO:00002003... | reverse complement strand
TGGTTGCCGCCAAGGCAGCAACCAACAACATTTTATTCATTCTTTTCATGAGCATTATTATTAATTCAAGAAAAATCTCTCATAACAACTTAAAATCCTGCATTTTATTGTGCAAGAATGCTAATTGCAAATCCGCCACCTGCAACAGAGTTCAACTTCAGAACAGACTTGCTGTTCACAGTCTTCTTGGTGATGACATAAGCCTGAGGATTGGTCTTGTAGTTGGCATTTTTGCGATTGCAAATTTAATAGTTTTTATCGATATTTCGTAACCTTATTAATAAAATAGTGGAACAAAAACGACAAAAAACGCAATAACCACCTCATTATCAAACAATTATCTTCTTTAACAGAAAAATAATCCACATTTTCACCCTTCATCCTATGTGGGCCATTGCCCATATCATTCCTTACATATTATATTAAGTATGGGAATGGTTAGTAATAAGTAGGGAAAGATTGATTCATAAAATAATAAATCCCGGCAGGAGATAGCATGCAGCTATTCTCTTGCCGGGATTTTTAGTAATGTAGCTTAGCCCCTTGAATTTTCCATTTTCCAGGAGAGAAATACTAAGCCCTTATTCCTCCCCATTCAGGCATTCGCCCGTCTCATAACTCTTCGTCATATCCTTTAAGATACCAATCATCTCCTGCCTCAAGCTCTCGGGTTTCAGTACGATGAGGTTTCTGCCATGCCACAACAGTTCCTGAAGGAAATCACGGCTGGGTCGAACGGTGAGGGTATATTCCCGATACATTCCATCTTTCGACTCCTTTACTTTCTGCAGACTCTCGTGCAGCGGAACCTCCTCGATGTAGTTGTATTCAGGATAGAAGGCACGGATGCGGATTTTCTCCACGGGTACATCTTCCATCCGATAGATGCCGAAGCAATCTTCATAATAATTCTCTGGAGTCAGGAACTTCTTTATCTTTGCCGACAACGGATGCTTCTCGCAAATAAGCTTCAGGAAACTGATGCGGTCGAAAGGAAGACAGCGAACGAGTTTCCTCACATCTTCCTCTGCACTTGAATTCTTCACTCCCACAACGTACCATCTCTGCTTGTAGTATCTCACGAAAGCCGGTTGTAGCACGATATCGCTCTCTGCTCCGAAACCCGAAACATACTTAAATTTCAGCAGATATTGCTTATCTATCGCTACAAGAATATCATCAAGATATACCGTGTTGTATGGCGGCGTATCGAGCATCACCTTATTGTGAAACTTCAGCATATCACCTAACGAAGCCAACCGCAGGGAACTCAGCATCCATTCCGTCACATCATCATTAGCGATCGGATCACGCTTCAGATAATACCGATAGCCGTCGCTCTTGTCGCATTCCACAGTAATGCCAAACTGCGACTGGATATTTTCACGATAACGATAAAAGGTACGTTTGTCCAGCTCATCCTCATCCTGATTAGCGTTGGCATCACGCCACTCATTAGCAATCTCCTCAAAGGTAAGATGCTTACGATCCAAGAGGCCTATCAGCCAACTATAGAATTTTACACGATTGTCCATTATTTCTAAATATTTCAAGTTTCGCAAGCTCAGAAGTTAAAGGAGTTATCGCTCCCTAAGGTCGCAGAGGAGTTAAGACAACAGTCTTTTTGGCGTAGTTTTTTAAGCAGCAAGACATACGTCTTAACTCCTTAACTCCTTAACTTCCTTAACTCCTTTAACTTCCTGATATGCGAAACTTCGGTTTACTATTATGCAAAGATATTTGCAAGTGGTTGTTACAAAATCATTTTCTCGATAGGAGTTACCAGGATGCCCTGTGCTCCCAATTCCTTCAGCTTACCGATAATTTCCCAGAAACGCTTCTCGTCGAGAACGGTATGGATAGAGCACCAATTCTCGTCGGCAAGAGGGATGATGGTAGGACTCTTGATACCTGGCAACACCTCAGTGATGGCATCAATTTTATCCTTAGGGGCATTCATCATCACGTATTTCTTGTCCTGGGCTGAACGTACTGCCTCAAAGCGGAAAAGCATCTCGTTGAGAATCTGATGTTTCTGCTCGTCCATGTTCCAGTTGCCGATGAGGAGAGCCTCGCTCTTCATCACGACCTCTACCTCAGCCAGATTGTTGCTGATAAGTGTAGAGCCTGAGCTGACAATATCGAAGATACCATCTGCCAAACCGATACCGGGGCTGATTTCTACTGAACCTGTGATGACATGAATGTCGGCGTTGATGCCGTTCTTCTTCATGAAGTTGCTAAGGATGTTGGGGTAGGAGGTGGCTATCTTCTTGCCGTCGAACCATTTCAGACCGGTATAGTCGATCTTCTTAGGAATGGCAAGGCTCAGGCGACACTTGCTGAAACCCAGACGGTCGATAATCTGAGCGTTCTCGCCACGTTCTACAAATTCGTTCTCGCCAACGATACCGATATCGGCTACTCCTGATGCCACGCTCTGAGGGATATCATCATCGCGAAGGTAGAGCACCTCGATAGGGAAATTGGTTGACTGTACCAAGAGCGTACGCTTCGAGGCACTTACTTTAATGTCTGCTTCCGAGAGAAGATTCATGGTGTCATCGAAGAGACGACCCTTTGACTGCACTGCTATTCGTAACATATTTCTTCATTTTTATTAAAAATCAATGCAAAAGTACAGATTTTTGCCCGAATATGCAAGAATATTTGTACTTTTGTAGCATTAAACATGAAGAAAGAATATTTATTTGTATTTGTTGCAGGTTTTATGCTCTTGGGATGCTCCTCAAAAAAGGAACAACCAGAGCTTACTCCATGGGGTACGCCCGTGGGGGAAGTAGAGGTTTCTGATGAGCCTGCTCCTCAGTCTCAAGGCAAGGGTTTGTCGCTCGATGATATCGTGTCGGGTGGTGAACTCATCATGCTGACCGTGAATGGACCTACCACCTATTATGATTATCATGGGCATGGAATGGGATTGCAATATCTGTTATGCGAGAAGTTCGCACAACAGATTGGTGTGTCGTTACGTGTGGAGGAATGTAAGGACACGGCTGAAATGGTGAGTAAGTTGCAGAAAGGCGAAGGCGACCTGATAGCCGTACCTTTGGCTCGTGTGAAGGCGAAGGGCGGATTGCTCTTCTGTGGTGTGAAAACGGATGATGAACAATGGTCGGTAGCTGCTGGCAACAAGAGTCTTGCCGATACCCTCAACAGTTGGTTCAATCCTAAGATGATAGCAGAGGTGAAACAGGAGGAGAGTTTCTTGCTTTCTTCACGCAGCATCAGCCGTCATGTTTACTCTCCTTTCCTCAATCGTTCTAAAGGTGTGATATCTAAATACGACAGATTATTCCAGATGTATGCCGGAGCTGCCCGTATGGACTGGCGACTGATGGCTGCCCAGTGTTATCAGGAGAGTTGCTTCGACCCGAATGCAAAGTCGTGGGCTGGTGCCTGCGGACTGATGCAGATTATGCCTTCTACAGCCGCTCACTTAGGTTTGCCTATTAGTCAGGTGCATGAACCTGAGGCTAATGTGGCTGCTGCTGCAAGATACATGGCTGAACTGCAAGGGCATTTCGCTGATGTCGGAGACCCATCGCAGCGTATACTTTTCGCCTTAGCTGCCTATAATGGTGGATTCCATCATGTGCGTGATGCCATGTCTTTGGCACGTAAACATGGCAGGAATGCATACAACTGGGGTGATGTACGCGAGTTTGTATTGCGCTTGTCTCAGCCTGCTTATTACAGCGACCCAGTAGTGAAATATGGATATATGCGTGGTTTGGAAACTGCCGACTATGTAGACCGTATCCGTGCGCGGTGGGCTGACTATTGTGGTGTGGCTGGCGGCAGCCGAGGCTTTAGTGGCGGAAGTATTGGTGGTGGTTTTCATGGTGCACCAGTAAAAGCCAAGCGCAAGTATTCCAACAAATATCATTTGTAATTATTGGAATACTTGCGCACGGGTGTATATTAATAACTGAAGTTTCGCAAGTTTTATCCCACACGCCCTGAAGGGGCAGAAGCTCTTAGCCCAGGGCAACGCCCTGGGTACAATGGCAATCAGCAAGGCGCCCTGTAAGGGCAAAAGCTTTGTATATTGCCCGGTATTTTAAAGCTTTTGCCCTTACAGGGCGATAGGCTATCATCCGTAATAACCCAGGGCGCTGCCCTGGGCTAAGAGCTTCTGCCCCTTCAGGGCGTGTGGGGAAAAACTTGCGAAACTTCAATTCTCTAATTCTTGATAAAACAAAAAAATCTTGATAACATTTTCTGTTATCAAGACTCATCATCATCATTGATGATTTTCAGGTAATCATCATAGCCGATAAACCTACCGCCCATGGAACGGAGATGCGGAGTCTCGAGTTGGCAGTCGATGAGTTTCATTCCCTTACGCTGCATGAAACGGGCCAGATAGATAAGCGCCAGCTTGGAGGCTGAGGGAACGAGGGAGAACATACTCTCGCCAATAAACACAGGGCCGATGGTGACGCCATAGAGTCCGCCCACGAGCTGATCGGTAGCGTCGTCCCACACTTCTACACTCGAGGCAAAGCCCTGACGATGAAGCTCCGTATAAGCCTTGATCATATCGTCGCCCAGCCAGGCTCCATCCTGCTCGATGCGCAGTTTGCTGCACTGTGCGATGACATCGTCGAACGCCTCATTGATGCTGTAGCTGTACTGGTCTTTGTTGATGAGCGTGCGCATGGAGTGGCTCACGTGTATCTCTTCGGGGAAGATGACGAAGCGCTGCATAGGACAATACCACAGAATATCAGGCTGGTCGCGAAAACTGTACCAGGGGAAGATGCCGTGGCAGTAAGCCAGCAGCAGGCGGTCGATACTTAAATCGCCGCCCACGGCAAAGAGTCCGTCCTCATCGCCTGCGCGTGGGTCGGGAAACGTGGGATAAGGCGTTGACTCGTCTATTTGAAATATCATTGTTCCTTTTTTGAGTATTAATTGCAAATGGAGAGTTAGAGAAGTTAAGGAGTTAGAGAAGTTAACATCTTAACTATATCACCAGCTCCTTGCCTTCGAGCTTAACCACAGCCTTTCCACCCTTCTTCAGCTTGCCGAAGAGAAGAGCCTTCATGAGCACAGGCTTGAGGCGGTTGCCGATGACACGATCCATCTCGCGGGCACCATACTCCTTGGTGAATCCCCACTTTAGGAGATGCTCTCGCGTCTGAGGTGTAAGCTCGATACTGACGCCCTTGGCGCTGAGTTTGTCGGCGAGCTGGGCAAGCTTCTTGTCGAGGATAAGCTCTGCCATGTGCCTGTCCATATCGTGGAACACCACAGTGTCGGAAAGACGGTTGATGAACTCGGGGCGGAAGGTTTTCTTCACCTGTGCGAGCATCGCCTGCCCACGACTCACATTGCCTGCGAAACCGATGTTGGCCTGCGAGGCATACTGAGCTCCGGCATTAGAGGTCATGATGAGGATGACGTTGCGGAAGTCAGCCTTCTGACCCTTGTTGTCGGTAAGTCGGGCATAGTCCATCACCTGGAGCAGGATGTTGTAGATGTCGCTGTGTGCCTTCTCTATCTCGTCGAGCAGAAGCACGCAGTTGGGCGTCTTGCGGATAGCGTCGGTGAGCTGTCCACCGTCCTCGTAGCCCACATAGCCTGCCGGCGAGCCAATGAGTTTGGCAACGGCATGCTTCTCGGTGTATTCGGACATATCGAAGCGCACCAGCTCGATGCCCAACTCGCGGGCGAGGACGCGTGCCACCTCAGTCTTGCCCACTCCCGTAGGTCCTACGAAGAGAAGCGACGCCATAGGCTTGTCGTCGTCGATGAGTCCTGCCTTCGCCATCATCACGGCTTCCACCACCTTGTCGACGGCTGTGTCCTGACCATAGATCTTGTCGAGCATTCGTTGGCGCAGCGATGCCAGGGCAGAGTTGTCTTCGTCCTTGATGGCGGCAGCGTCTATCTTGCACACCTTGGTGAGAATCTGCTGAATGACGGCCTTGGTGACATAAGAGCGCTGGCGGTTGGCAGGATGCACCTCAAGATAGGCACCGGCCTCATCCATGAGGTCGATGGCCTTGTCGGGCAGGAAGCGGTTGCTGATGTACTTGTCGCTGGCCCGCACCGCATATTCGAGGGCGTCCTTGCGATAGGTGACGCCATGATAGATATTGTACTTATGCTGCAGCCCCTCGAGAATCTTGATGGCTTCGTCGACGGAAGGCTCCTTGATGTCGATCTGCTGGAAACGGCGTACGATGCCCTTGCTCTTCGCCATGTAGCGGTTGTACTCCTCGTAGGTGGTGGAACCAATGAAGCGGATGTCGCCAGCCTCGAGATACTGCTTGAGCATGTTGGAGGCATCAGGTCCGCCATCCGATCCTCTTCCGGCTCCTATCATGTTGTGAATCTCGTCGATATAGATGATGACATTGCCCTCCTTGGCAGCTCCGTCCATCACCATCTTGATGCGTTTCTCGAAGTCGCCACGATACTGCGATCCGGCAAGCATCTGTCCGATGTCCATGCCGTAGATGCGGGCTCCCTTGAGGCGGTCGGGCACCTGATTCTCGTTGATGAGTTTGGCAAGTCCGAAGACGAGGGCTGTCTTTCCCACACCAGGCTCGCCCACGTGCAGCGGATTGTTTTTCTCGGCACGGCAGAGCACCTGTATGGTGCGGTCGAGTTCTTTCTCGCGGCCGATGAGCGGATTGTGCTGGTCTACCTTTTCGGAGATGCAGGTGACGAGCTTATGCCAGTCGGAGGGATGGCGTTTTCCGGTCTGCCAGCCTTCAGGGTCGTCATACTCATCGTTGTCGATGCCGTCGTCTTCATCGTTGTCATCGTCGTCATCATACCAGAAGTCGCCGTCATCACCGTCTTCGTCGTCATCATCGAAGTCGGAACTTCCGCTTTCTATAAATGCCCTCATCTCGTTCATCAACTCTTCATCACTGAGGCCGCCTTCACTCTCGTTCGCCAACAGGGGAGAGAATTTGCTAAACTCTTTCATTTCCGGGTCTTCCTCATCGGGAAACTTTTCGCCTATGAGTCGGGTGAACTTCTCACCCTGCTCACCGATGTACTTGTCGATGAGAAAGGGAGCCTCAGCGTAGGGAAGAGTCAGCATGGCTGTGAGGAAATGAGTCACATTGAGCTTAACACCTGCTCCGCCAGCCAGGTTGACCAGATAGGCAGAGCTGTGCATCGCCTTGAAAAGCACAGAAGGCTCGGGCTTCACATGAGAGAATTCTTTGGGAATGCGCTCCTGCTGCTTAAGCCACGCGTCGAGTTCCTGACGCATGGACTTTTGGTCGATCTTCATCCGGCGCATGATACGGGCAACCTCGGGATGGTCGATGACGCTCAACAGCAGATGCTCGGGCATGAGAAACTCGTGATGGTATGAGACTACATTGTCCATTGCCTTGCAAAAGAAGAAGGACATGGATTGGGTAAGTCCTGGGAATAATTCCATAGCTATACTTATTTTTTACTCAACTTTGCAAAATCAATTTTTCACACAGGCTCAATGGTAAATTCGAGAGGATACTTTGTCTTGTCTATCTTCCTCCTCGCCTTCTCCACCTTGCTCTTTGCCACGTCATAGCTGTAGATGCCTACCAAGGCTTTCCCCTCGCGATGGGCCTTGAGCATGATGGCATTGGATTCCTCGGCAGCCTTGAAGAAGCATGTGTACAGAATGTCGACGACAAATTCCATCGGTGTGACGTCGTCGTTGTGTAGAAGTACCTGATAACGTTTAGGCTTCTTGATCTCAAGATCCTGACGTTCTTTTACTGCTGTTTGTCCTTGTGCCATAATTCAAATGCGTTTGTTGTATTGCTAAGAGAGAATGGGTCTTCTTGATAGTTTTACTCGGCGTAGGCATGAGTGATTTCCACCACATACACATCGTGGAAGCCACCCTTGGCACCATACCACTGCAGAAGGTCTTTGTCGATAAACTTTTCTGCCGACATACTGTCCTTATAGAGTTTTCTACACTCCAAGGTGAGTCGGGCCTGTTCGAAACCGATACTTCCACCCTCCAAGACGACGGGCTTGAGTCCTGTGGCCTCACACTTGTCGAGGTCGCGTCCGCTCTTTGAACCGCAGAAATTGTATATCTTGCGTGCTTCCTCGCTATGCCCCAAGAAAGAGAGTGTCATGGTATCGTTGGCCTCTATGAACTCGTGTGTGAAGCGCTCGGGACGAATGAACACCACTGCCACGGGCTTGTTCCACAGCCAGCCCAGGCAACCCCAGGAAGCTGTCATCATGTTGAACTTGTCCTTGTTGCCTGCAGCCACAAGAATCCACTCCTTCCCTATCGTCTCAAAAACATTGTCATTGATTTGCTTAATGTCTATCTCTTTCATATCTATATTATATTTAATAAGGTGAAACTCACCTTTGTGTTGTGTCTATGCCGGAGCTTTCGCTTTTGCGAAAGTTGAGTTACTGCCGCAAGTTTCGCATCTGGTTCAAGCACGCCCAGAAAGGGCAGAAGCCCATAGCAGCACGCCCTGAAAGGGCAGAAGCTCATAGCCCAGGGCAGCGCCCTGGGTAATCAGGAACGCAAACCTATCGCCCTGTAAGGGCAAAAGCTTTTAAACTTCAGGCAAAACATAAAGCTTTTGCCCTTACAGGGCGCCTTGCCGATTGCTATTATACCCAGGGCGCTGCCCTGGGCTATGAGCTTCTGCCCTTTCAGGGCGTGTGGAGCTTACTTGCGATAGTTGAGTGCAAAGATACCGCAAGCGAGCGCAATGAAAGCTTGCTTTCAAATTGCCGAGCGCAGGATTTCTTATGCAAAGATAATAAAAAAACTGCGTATAATTGTAAGGAATAGAGTTTTTTTTGTATTGTCTTCGTTTTCAGTAAAAAAAAATCACACTCAAGAATGAAAAATAAAGTCTCCATCTATTCGCATAATCAGATTTTTGCAGTACCTTTGCAGGCCGAAAGCCCATGGCAAAACAGCCAAAGGCTTATTTTTTTATCATTTTATACATTCATTTTTAATGTACAAATCAATTTTTAACAAGCACAACAGCCTGAAGTTCAACCGCTTCTCCAACAAGGGCTATGCTCTTTTCTCCGTTTTGGGAAAAGAGGTGCTCGTAGGCGCACTCAGCGTTGCCACACTCAGCCATGCCAAGGCTGAAGGCATCAGCACAGAGGGCGTAAAGGCCGACTCTACCCTGTATAAGGGAGGAAAGGCTTACGAGCTCGACGCGGTGAACGTTACCGGCTCACGTGCTCCGATGACTGTTGAACAGTCGCCAAAGATTGTGTCTGTCATTACCCGCGACGATATTCATCGTGCGGCGGCACAGACCATCAATGATGTTTTGAAATTAGCTACTGGCGTGGATGTCCGTCAGCGCGGTAGCTTTGGTGTACAGACGGATATCTCCATCAACGGTGGAACCTTCGACCAGATTACCATTCTCCTGAATGGCGTCAACATCTCCAATCCACAGACGGGTCACAATGCTTCCGACTTCCCTGTTGCCCTTGCCGACATCGATCACATCGAAGTGCTCGAGGGTGCTGCTTCTCGCATTTTCGGAACATCAGCCTTCAACGGTGCCATCAACATCGTGACTCGAAAAGCGCAAAACGATGGAGTGGCAGCACTCGTAGAGGGAGGATCGTTTGGCAGCTTCGCTACACAGGGACGCCTACAGTCTTCATTCACCACAGGCAAGTGGACACACGCCTACTCTGCCAGCGGTGGCTACAAGCGCTCGGATGGTGGCACTGAAAACAGCGACTTTGAGAAAGGACAGGGCTTCGGTCAGATCAACCTGAGCTACAACCAACGCTTCGATATCAACGCACAGGTGGGATATGCCCAACAGAGCTACGGAGCCAACACATTCTACAGCGCCAAGTTCAACAACCAGTATGAGAAGACCGACCACACCATGGCATCGATCAACCTCAACCTGCACAACCCACACCAGACGTGGCAAATCGCTCCACAGTTCTATTACAACAACTTCAAGGACCACTATCAGCTGACACGCGGCAAAGCGGGTGCTGCTGCGGGCGAGAACTACCACGACCTGGATGTATATGGAGGCGGACTCAACGCCAATATAGCATGGATGTTAGGTAAGACAGCCGTAGCATTCGATATCAGCAAGGAGCGCATCTACTCCACTGCCCTCGGCGAGCCACTGGCTGCAGAAGACTATAAGAACATTCACGGAACCGACCGACAGTACACACGCAAGGGTGAGCGAACCAATACCAACATCATGCTGGAGCACAACTTCATCTTCGGAGGTTTCACACTCTCGGCAGGTGTCCTCGCCAATAAGAACACAGGACTTGACAACGACTTCCGTTTCTATCCTGGCGTAGACATGAGCTATAGACCTAACAACAACTGGAAGTTCTTTGCTTCCTGGAACAAGGCGCTGCGTATGCCTACCTACACCGATCTATATATCAGTAATGTGGTGCAACAAGGCGACATCACACTAAGCCCGGAGAAGAACTCCACCTTCAAGATAGGTGCACAGTACCGACAGAAGGGGTTGGCTGCTACGATAAGCGGATTCTATGCACACGGCACCAACATGATAGACTGGGTACAGACTTCAGAAACCGAACTCGCCGACAGCAAATATCACGTGATGAATATCGGAAAACTCAACAACATGGGCTATAACCTCGATGCCACTATCTACATGAGAGAGCTCATACACAACTGCTTCATCACACGCATCAAGGTGGGATATGCCTATATCTACCAGGATCATAAAACCGATGCCGACATTCTCAAGTCGCTCTATGCTTTGGAATATCTCAAGCACAAAGCTGTCTTCGGCTTGGATCATCAGATATGGAAAAAGCTTTCTGCCTCATGGGCGGTGCGCTGGCAGCAACGCATGAATGGTTACTCTCCCTATACCAAGGTAGACTGCAAGCTCATGTGGGATGAGAAGAAATACAGCATCTACGTGAAGGCCGACAACATCACTTGCCATCGCTACTACGACCTCGCTGCCATCAAGCAGCCAGGACTGTGGATCATGGCTGGTGCCAGTGTCAACCTCGGCTGGTAATAAACTGGCAATATAATAAAAACGAGCCTTGAAGCTAACTTTTCATCAGTTACTTCAAGGCTCGTTCCTTTTTTATCGGAAAACAAGCTATTCTGGCACATCTTTATCCAAACAGCTGCTCCATCGTTATCTCACTATGCACGATGCTATGATGCTTGCCATCTGCTACACCATAAGTTGTAACGAATGTGTTGACAAGCGAGAACTTGGTCTTGGTCGCCATTCTGAACAACTCCATGCGTTCTCGCAATTGTTGCTCATAAGATTCCGTGATATGATATTCTGATTTACTGAATTTCATTTCACATAAATGGATGATACGGTCGGCTCGCTTGATGACCAAATCTATCTGTCCACCTTTTTGTTTATCATTCCCCGTTTTACGCCACGAAGAAACTTCCGTTGCCATTCCCAAAATGCCAAGTGCCTTCTTGATGGCATCCGTATGCACCAGACACACTATTTCAAAAGTTAAGCCTTGCCAAGTAGATACCAAACGAGACTCAAAATTATGGCTCCACCACAAATCGTCGCCAGACGTATCTTGAGCAATGAACTTATAATAGAACAAGGTGTAGAAATCTATCAAGCGATAACTCGCCTCTCTAACCTTACACCCGAAATTATGGCTTCGAGAGATAAAGTCACATCGCTCAAGATTTGTCAACACCCGCGAAAGTGTACCGCCATTTACACCCACAGCCTTAACAATCTCTGCCCTTGACATTCCTCCATGATGATTTGCCAAAGCCTTTACTACATTGATATATAACTCTGCATTACTAAACAATGCATTATATAATTCGTCGAACTCGCTCCTCATGATGGCACTATGCGAAAAGAACATTCTATCCACATTTTGCACTAAACTATCTTGTGGATTAATCAAGCTCAAATAAAACGGAATTCCACCAAACACCATGTAGCATTGCAATATCTGATATCTATCCCACTTGCAATATTTCCTCTGCAAGTATTCTTCTGTTTCTTTAAGCGTAAAAGGACGGATGTAAATGCTGCTCGTAATTCGAGCATGCAGTCCACCCTGGTTCTCTATCAGATTATCAACCATCCAAGATGTAGCTGAACCACTGGCAATAAACACAATGTCGCTACGACGAGCAGCCCAACCATTCCAAAAGTTCTCCAAAGCAGACACGAAGTCAGACTTTTGAGTGTCTATCCAAGGCATCTCATCGATAAAAACTACTTTCTTTCTATTCTCATCTTGTGATTCAAGATATTCTTCCAATGCATCAAAGGCATCAAACCAATCAGCAAACTTCTCACGTTTTACCCCAGAATATTTCTTTAGGGCTTTAGCAAAATTTGTAAGCTGCCTTTGGCGTGAAAGATTATGTCCCCCCACAAAGGTAAAGTCATACTTTCCCTGATAGTATTGGTCAACGAGGAATGTTTTACCGACTCTTCGCCGTCCATATACTATCACGAATTCCGAACGGTCAGATTCCATAACCCTTCGCAACTCATTACACTCCCGTTCTCTACCAACTAATATATTTTCAGATGCCATATTTCTCCTTTTTAAAACCAAGTGCAAATATATTATATTTTTTTATCAAAACAAGAAAAAGGGGTGATTATTTACCCATATCTATGCTTTTTTATGATATATGGGTAAATAATCGCCCATTTTTACAACTTTTCACAAAACAGCTCATCTGCTACCACCTCGCCCAGACGCGGTTTCAATAAGCATTATGCACCACTCCATACATAGTAACCATTTTTAGTCGGAGTTCGTATAATTGTCGGAAAATACATTTTTTAACCCGTTTTCCGACAAATATAAAGCTATAATTGTCGGAAAATGCCTTTTCAGACCTACTTTCCGACAACTATAGCTCACTATTCCCTTTTTTAGGGAAGTACAATCCCTCTCTTATTTTATTCTGGCGCCTGATACCTACCATTAATCTTGATGGGTTCAAGATGAATGCCCACATGGGTATCGGCACCATACTTCTGCTTGAGTCGTTGTTCTATGGCCGTGGCACGCTCATGAGCCACATAGAGCGAGAGTGAACCAGGCATACGGACATGCATCTCGATGGCTATCTTGTTGCCTATGCGACGAGTTCGCAGATTGTGAATCTCGCAAACTCCCTGCACCTCGGTAGCAGTCTTCACGATGTCGGCTTCTTCTGCATCTGAGAGGCTGGCATCGGTAAGTTCCTTCACGCTCTGCATCACCAACGACCAGGCTGCCTTGATGATGAAGATGCTCACCACTATAGCTGCCAAAGGGTCGAGCACTGCCCAGTGGCTGCCCAAGAGGATGGCGCCGCCAACACCCATCATCGTACCGATACTCGACAGGGCGTCGCTGCGATGATGCCAGGCATTGGCAACCACAGCCTCAGAGTGAAACTTGCGCCCCACGCGAACCGTAAACTGATAAGCCCACTCCTTCATCACAATGCTCACCACTGCTGCCACAAGAGCTACGACACCTGGCTGCTGAAGCTTTTCGCCTAAGAAGGCGTGATAGGTCTTGACAAGCCCCCGACCAGCAAATCATCACACCCACTACGAAGAGCGAAATGCCGATGATGGCTGTGGCAAGCGTCTCGTATTTGCCATGCCCATAATCATGGTCTTTATCCTTCGGCTTATTGCCCAGTTTTACGAATACCAGTACCACCACATCGGTAGCGAAGTCCGTGAGCGAATGGATGGCATCGGCTATCATGGCGGCAGAATGCCCCAAGATGCCTGCGGCAAACTTCAGCACGAGCAACAGCACATTGATAATGCTGCCTGCTATAGTCACCTTGTAAACTGATCTTAATCTCTGTTTCTCATCCATCATTACTTTCATGTTTATGTATAATTGGGCGGCAAAGATAGCTTATTTTTGTGAAAACGGAAAAGATAAGAGATTAAAAAAGATAAAAAAAGAAGAGTTCAGCTCAGAAGTTAAGAAGTTAACTTCTAAACCTCCTACTCGTTCAGGTCTCTCGATTTGCCGTTCAGGCTCTGGTCGGCAATCTGTTTCTGGTCCTTGGCAAGATAATGCCTGCTGCTGTCGATGGCTATGAGCACGCCGTCGCTCACACCTCGTACTCCCTTCTGTGGAGCAAAGGTTACGATGCGGCTGTCGAACTCGCCGATATAGTCGAGACAGCCTGTGGCAGCATCCATCCACCACACATTTTTCCTATCGCCCGACACCTTGCCAAGGTCTATCTTCATGGGCACACAGTTGTAGTTGTACACCATCAGGTAATCCTTTCCACGGGTGGCAAGCAGACGGTTATAGCGTTCGCCATTCCTGCCCACAATGATGCTCTGGTCGGGCACCCGCTCGAAATAAGGCATGGTGAGCATCAGGTTCTTGAGATGCTTCATCTGATTGAAGCCAGGGTCATCAAGAGCCTGATACCAAGTCTTCTCGGTGCCGTCGGTGCCGTAGCTCGTAGGATAGCCAGGCTTCAGCATCTGCATGATGGCGTTATGACCATAGGTGTGACCACAAGAGCCAGCAAAAACACTCCAATAGGCATAGCGACGCACATCATAGTCTTGCCAGCGCTCTTCACAAGGGTCGTGTAGTCCTTTGGGGATATCCTCATAGCTGGGCTCTGCATCGAGCACAGGCTTCATGGGGTTGTAGGCCCAGGTGGAGTCTACATACATCCAGTTGTCTTCCTCGGTGTTGTCGGGTATGGGATAGTCTTTATTGCCCATACGTTGCCCATACTTGCGATGTCCACTCTGAAAAGCATGGAAGTCTATCCACGGAGCTTTGCTCCACCACTTAGCTGAGGTATAACGACCACGAGGATGATAGGTCATCAGGTGGCTATGGTCAATGCTCTTGATAGTGGTGGCCAACGACTCCCATACCTCGGGGTGGATGTCGCCCTGTATGTCACCTCCCATCACCCAAATGATGTTGGGCGAATGCTTATATCGATGGGCAAGAAAACAACCATAGGCCTTGGCTTGTTCGACCTTCATGTTGCCTGCCTTCACCTGCGAGCCCCATATAGTCACCATACCGATATAGATACCGTTCTGCTCAGCCTGTTTGATGATATAATCCATGTGGTCCCAATAGCTGTACACACCATCGGGATCGGCCTTCGTCAAGTCCCATCCTGCAGGCAACGAGGGTTGTCCGTAGATGTTATAGGCTGGCGTTCCGTTCATCACCTGTACCAAGACAGTGTTGAAGCCTGCCGCACGGCATTTCTGAAGGTAATACTGTGCTTCCGAACGGTCGAGACGTTCGGGCAACAGCCAGCCCGTATCTCCCAGAAGGAAGAATGGCTGTCCGTTCTCAAACTGCAGGTAGCGATGGTTGGCAGACACCATCAGTCGCCCATTCGTCCAAGGTTTCACGAGGGATGACGAAGAAGCTGCCGCTGGAACAGAGGCAGGAATTGCGGCAGGAACTGCTGTCGAGAGCATGAATATCGCTGCCGTCATAGTCAATGTATTGATTAGTTTTCTCATTGCTTTATAGATTTAGTTTTTACTTGTATTTGGCAGATAAAGATTTCCCAAAGACTTTTATAGACTTATAACGCAGAAACAATGATTTTATTATCCGTCAGACAACGTTTTTAAGTAAGTGACGGTAAAGGATAAAACAAGAATAAAATTTAACACATATTCTTTGCTTTGTATTACTATAAATTGTAATTTTGCAAAAGATAAGCAGCACTCGGGGAACATGCAAACTTGCAGGTCTGCATTCCCACAGGCTTAATCTTCACAAAAAGAAAACAAAGGTATGAAAAAAATATTTTTTGCTTTAGCAGTATTGATGGCGATAGCCATAACCGCCACAGGATGCAAATCGAAAAGCACCCCCAAGACAGCTGACTCTGTAGCGGTCGAAGAGGCCGATACACTCGTAACAGACAGCTTCTCTTATCACTCAGAGCAAGACTCCACCGTCTACAGCACCCTCCGCATCGACTATCCGCAGGGCGAAGGCTCTCTGCCGATGGCTGTACGAAAGTTTATTGCCCACGAATTGTCACAGCTAAGCCTCACCGCCACCTGTACAGAAGAGGGCAACAAGAAGACTGCCGACTATAGCGGCAGTCTGGACAAGGCACAGCAACTCGTCGACTTCTATGGCAAATGCAACATGGATTTCCTGGTAAGCATGCAGAAAGAAGTGTACGAAGGAATGTCGGGACAGAAGCCAGAATATGCTCCAAGATTCAACAACGAGCTGAGCCTCAAAAAAGCATACGAATGTGAGCAATATCTCACCTATGCAGTCCTTGGCTACACCTACCTGGGAGGAGCACACGGATCGGCTGTCGACTATCATGTCAATATCAACAAAGCTACTGGCAAGCCTCTGACCGAGACCGTGGACACGCTGAAGATAGAAGAACTGCAACCCATCCTCAAGAAGGGCATCGTGAGCTATATTGCTCCTCAAGACAGCGAGGTGACAGAAAAGAATCTCAAGAATTATCTCTTCCTCGGAGAGAACGGACTTATCCCCATTCCTGCTCACGCTCCCTACCTCACTCCCGAGGGTGTCTGCTTCAAATATCAGCAGTACGAAATTGGGCCTTACGCCATGGGCATCATCGAGTTCGTTGTGCCATTCAAGGACATCAAACCTTTCCTCCTTCCTGAAGTTCAGAAACTCGTAAAATAAAGTTGGGGCTTTCATTATGTGAAATTGATAACTGAGAAAAGCGAGAAGAAGATGTAATATAAAAATTCAGAGTAAAAAGATGATTACAAACTTTAATCACGAACTTGCTGGTAGTGTCGTTTGAATTTGTCAGAAAAAAATGGAGCTGTCCTCACGGGTAGCTCCACTTATTTTTAACTAAAAAAACCGAAGTTTTTATGAATCTAATCATAAAACTTTAACCCCACTGGGTTTTATAGTTTTCGTTTGCAAATATAGTCTTTTTATTTATAATCGTCACGATTGCGCACATAACCTATCTTCCGACTCATCAGTCTGACGGCCAGAGCTTCCTTGTCGGCAGCATTGGTGGGATATTATAACCTTTAGAAAACGCACAAACAATCTGCTAACCTTGTCATTTTTGTCAAAGTCATTTTTGTCATTTTCGATTTTGAAAATGAAAAAAAGTTCTATAAAGAATATATATATAAATG
>ENA-OZGC01001071-OZGC01001071.1-human-gut-metagenome-genome-assembly--contig:-NODE-1071-length-17205-cov-6.273178_pt1 | contig 17205 bp, 9 predicted proteins | sample MGYA00245109_ERZ653643 | MGnify/ENA primary metagenome ERZ653643 (study PRJEB26926, sample SAMN06165107) | human gut metagenome | biome: ENVO:00009003; feature: ENVO:2100002; material: ENVO:00002003... | reverse complement strand
GAGATGCAGCGTAGTCTCGTGGGCTCGGAGATGTGTATAAGAGACAGGGGTATTGGCGAGGGTGCCAATGCCAATGTATATGAGCTCTATGCCATCAAGGTGACTGAGCGTAACGGCCGTGCTCCCCTGGAGGGCGACGTGGTGACCGACGCAAGCGACACTTATGATGAGCACGGACGTCCTGCCGTGAGCATGAAGATGAATGTAGATGGTGCCCGCCGTTGGGCTGCCCTCACCAAGGCAAACCTGAAGCGCAGCGTGGCCATCGTGCTTGACGACAACGTGTATAGCGCTCCCACTGTACAGAGCGAGATTACGGGCGGCAGCTCGTCTATCACTGGCTCATTCACCGCAGAGGAGACCCGCGACCTGGCCAATGTGCTGAAGAGTGGTAAGATGCCTGCTCCTGCCAAGATCGTGAGCGAGGAAATCGTAGGTCCTTCGCTGGGTGCCGAGTCTATCCAGCAGGGTGTGTGGAGTTGTGTCATCGCCTTTGTCATCCTGATGCTCTACATGGTGACCATGTACGGAGTGATTCCCGGTATGGTGGCCAATGCAGCCCTCGTGCTGAACCTCTTCTTCACAGTGGGTATTCTGACCAGCTTTCAGGCAGCCCTCACCATGAGTGGTATTGCCGGTATGGTGCTTACCCTGGGTATGGCAGTGGACGCCAATGTGCTTATCTACGAGCGTACCAAGGAGGAGATGCGTGCAGGCAAGCCTGTTCGCGAGGCACTCGAGGCAGGTTACAACAACGCTTTCAGCGCCATCTTTGACTCTAACCTCACCAGCCTTATTACGGCAGTCATCCTCTACAACTTCGGTACAGGACCTATCCGTGGCTTTGCTACCACCCTGTTCATCGGTATCTGCGTGAGCTTCTTCACCGCTGTGTTCCTCACTCGTGTGCTCTACACCGAGATGATGAGCCGCGACAAGTGGAAGAAACTGACCTTCCAGACAGCCATCGGCAACAAGATATCTTTCCGGAATCCTACCTTCAGGATCATGAGCGCATACCGCAAGAGCTTCACAGTCTTCGGCGTGCTGGCTGTATTGAGCCTTGGTTTCATGTTCACAAGAGGCTTCAGCAAGAGTATTGACTTCACTGGTGGCCGCAACTTCGTGGTGCTCTTCGAGAAGCAGGTAGAGCCTGAGACTGTGCGTGAGCTGCTCGCTGAGGCATTCCCCGAAAGCAACACCAGCGCCATCGCACTGGGTACCGACGGCAAGACCATCCGTATCTCTACCAACTACCGCATCAATGAGGACGGTACCGCAGTGGATAGCGAGATTGAGCAGAAGCTCTTCACCGTGCTCAAGGACGGCAAGCTTCTGGCTGACGACCTCACTCTGGAGAACTTCATCAACCGCGACGAGCGTGCCGGCGGCTCTATCATCAGCAGCCAGAAGGTGGGTCCCTCGGTGGCCGAAGACATCACGTATGGTGCCATCATCAGCGTTATCCTGGCCCTGGCAGCCATCTTCGTCTATATCCTTGTGCGCTTCCGCAACGTAGCCTTCTCTGTTGGCTCTATCGTTGCACTCACCAGCGACACCCTGCTCATCCTGGGTATGTACTCGATGTGCTGGGGCTGGATGCCCTTCTCATTGGAGATTGACCAGACGTTCATCGGCGCTGTGCTGACCGCCATAGGTTATTCTATCAACGATAAGGTGGTGGTGTTCGACCGTATCCGCGAGTATATCGGCCTGTACCCCAACCATGACCGCAAGGAGTTGTTCAACACCTCGCTGAACAACACATTGAACCGTACCATCAACACCTCTGTGTCAACCTTAATCGTGCTGGCAGTTATCTTCTGCCTCGGAGGCGCTAGCATCCGTAGCTTTGCCTTCGCGATGATACTGGGTGTAATCTTTGGTACCCTGTCGTCAATCTTTGTGGCTGCTCCCACAGCCTACTTGACGATGCGCAAGATCAGCAAGAAGTAAACACCGGACTATAGTCTGGACATCCAGGCACCGGGCGGGGCACAGGGAGAAACCCTGCTCCGTCCGGTGTCTCTTTTTGGTGAAAAGGCCGTGGCGATTCGCTGAAAAGGCTGGAGCGTTTTGGTGAAAAGGCCGTGACGTTTCGCAGAAAAGGCAGGAGCATTTCGCTGAAAAGGTCGAAGTGTTTAGCTGGAATGACCGCCGCGATTCGCTGAGTTGGCCGCAATGATATGGTGAAATGCCCGAGGTGAATCGCAGAAAAGACCATTGCGAACAGTTGCTTGGGTACAGACGGCCTCGAGGCCGGGCACTCTTGGCACGGCAGGGAGGTTTGGGGAGAAAGTTCGCCCTATGGACGTTGGCAAATGAAAAGGTCTGGGTAAAAGCATTCTCGCGCCAACAAGTTTCGGTATGAATCTTCGTGCGCAAGGTTCGCTTCACCAGCGTGGCTTGAGGTGAAGGGTTTGGCAAGAAGCTTCTCCTGCCATCGTGAACAGGCACTACGTTCCGTGCGAAGGGTTCGCTCCACCAGCGCGGCTTGGAGTAAAGCGCTTGGCTAATAGCTCCTTCTGTCATCGCGAAGCGTCAAGAGGCCTCGTGCGTAAGGCTTGCTCCGCAGGCACGGTCTGGAGTGAAGGGCTTGGCAAGGGATTTCTTCGCTTGAATCAATGAGAGACAAAGGATAAGATGAAAGGATGGATATGATGAGACGAATTGGTTTGATAATTCTGGCGTGGCTTTGCGTGCTGTTGGTAAGTGCACAGAGCGACACCATCCGCGTGCTGGCCATCGGCAACAGCTTCTCTCAGGATGCCATTGAACAGTACCTCTATGAACTGGGACGCGAGGTGGGTGTAGAGATGATTATCGGTAACGGCTATCGTGGAGGGCAGGGCTTTGCCTCCCACTGGCGCGATGTGACCGAGGAGAACAACACCTTCGAGTACCGCAAGGTGGTAAGCGGCGTGCGCACCAACAGGCGGCACACGGCGCTCCGTACCCTTGTGCAGGACGAGCCATGGGACTACATCACCGTGCAGCAGGCCAGTCCGGAGTCGGGTCTGTATGGTACCTATGAACCATGCATGAGCGAGCTTCTCCAGTATGCCACCGCTCTCTGCCCCAACCCAAACGTCCAGCTGGGCTTCCACATGACGTGGGCCTACTCCCACGACTCCACTCATGGCGGCTTTGCCAACTATGGCAGCAGCCAGCAAGCCATGTACGACAGTATCCGTAGTTCCGTACAGCTGGCCTTGGCAGAGCATCCCGAGATTACTTTCCTTGTGCCCAGCGGCACTGCCATACAGAATGCGCGGGCCTCATGGCTGGGCGACAACCTCAACCGCGACGGCTACCACCTCGACCTCAAGTTCGGTCGTTACACCGCCGCGTGCACCTGGCTCGAGCGTCTCACGGGCATATCCTCGGTGGGTCTCCACTATCGCCCCGCCGGTGTAGATGCTGTCACCGCCCTCACCTGCCAGATGGCAGCCCACAGGGCATGCGCCACCCCCTATGAGGTAGCCGACATGAGCGATGCCGGCTATGCGCTGGTCAATGACATCAAGCCCACCGGGAAGATCAGGCTCAACTTTGGCAATGACCCGTCAGGCGTTGCCAGTTGGAACGACATAGGCACTGACCTGCGCACCCATACGTGGATTACCGACGAATACATGCACCCCACAGGCATCACACTCACCGCCTCGCAGCCCATGGCAGGCTCCAACCAGAACGGAGCCACCTACACCATCACCCGCATGCTCATGCCTGCCCGGGTGAGCATGACGGCCTTGTGGGGCTATGCCGCCGGCAAGTATGGCAATGCCCAGGCGCGTCCTCTGGCCGAATATACGCTGGGCCACCTCAATCCCGACCTGAAGTATGACTTCACCATCTTCGCTTCGCGGCAGGACTGTACCGACTTCCGCCAGACCACCTTCGTGCTGCAGGGGCAGGGGAGCTATGCCGAGTCGGTCGAGGCAGCCAACAACACATCCGACGTAGTGCGCATCAAGGGCGTACGTCCCACGGCCGACGGTCGCATCGTGCTGTGTGTGATGCCGGGCACACGCAACTCCACTGCCCACCGCTTCTATTATCTCAACGCCGTCATCGTGCGTGCCCATTGATGCGGTGTGCCCTGGGACGCTCCGGCAAAGCCGCCCGTTTACAGAAGACAACATCTTAACAACATTATATCATATGGAACAAAAGAAACAGATACAGCTGCAGTTTCGTCTGAAGGACGTGCGTCTGCTGCAGTTCGTCAACCTTTCCAACGGTTGGCCAGAGGGTGACATGCAGATTGGCAACCAGATTCAGTTCAACGCCGACACCGCTCAGCGCATGGTGATGTGCAATATGAACGTGGAGTACAAGAAGAACGACCTCACCCAGCTCATCTTTGGTGCGCAGTGCGTAATAGAGTTCTCTCGCGAGAGCTGGAGTGCCCTCTACCAGTTGCAGGGCGATCAGTGGATAGTGCCTGCCGAGCTGGCCTGCCATCTGGCCGATGTCACTCTGGGTGCCGCACGTGGCATGCTTGCCGTCGAGAGCGAGAAGGCCGGCCTGCCGCGCCTCATTCTGCCTCTGATGGATCCCCGTCAGATTGTGCGCGAAAACCTGCGTTTCCCCCGCCAGAAGCCTGCCTCGGAGATGCCCTTGCCCCCATCGGCAGGCAACGCCTGAGCCTTGGGCTGAGCCTCCCTGCGGCCGCCGGCATAGGCGCTGCGGTGGAGAGATGGGGGCGAGGTGCATGGTGCGGCTCCGGATTCCTGCAATCCGGGGCCGCGCGTGGTTTCATTGGGGGATGGAGAGGGGCAAGCCGTGTTTGGGGAATGCGCGGATTTGGGAAATCCCGGCTCGTCCTGTCCGGGAAATGCCGGATTGCTGCAATCTTGCCGCTTCCAAAAGTGTTTGGCTCCGGATTGCCGCAATCCTGCTGTTTCCCGAAGAGTTTGGCTCCGGATTGCTGCAATCCTGCCGTTTCCCGAAGAGTTTGGCTCCGGATTGCCGCAATCCTGCCGTTTCCCGAAGAGTTTGGCTCCGGATTGCTGCAATCCTGTCGTTTTCAGCCCGGAACTGCCCGGATTTCGGGAAATCCAAGAAAAAACCTGCCGGAAATGGCCGGTGCTTTGAAAAAAAGCCTTACCTTTAGGCTGCCAGCAGGAAGAGTTTGCCGGCTTTCCATTTCGTAAAACCTAAAAATACATTCATCATGAAAGAAATTTCAGACATTTACCTGGGGCGCATGAACAACGGCGCACATTTCACCTACGTGAGCAACCTCCTGGCACGTGCCGAGGGCGACCGGGCCGTGAGCACCAAGGCCGCAGCCCAGGTGGCTGCACTCAAGGCCGCCGTGGAGCAGGAGGATGCCGACCTGAAACTCTCGCGGAAGAGCATGCTCTCCGACGAGATTGCCGCGGCCGATGCCAAGCGTGACGACTTCTACGTCGGCTACAAGAAGGCCGTGCAGGGATTCCTCAGGCTCCCCGTGGGGGCGATGGCCAACGCAGCCAAGGTGCTCAGCCAGCACATCAAGGATTACGCCATCGACCCCAAGATGCAGCTCGACCGCGAGACCGGCATGCTCAAGAACTTCATCGCCGACCTGGAGGGCACCTACAAGCAGCAGGTGGAGGCTCTCTCTCTCGGTGAGTTCGTCACCTGCATGAAGGAGGCCAACGAGCGCGTGAACCGCCTCCTCGACCAGCGCGGCAACGAGCAGTTGGGCACCACCGTGGGCGCGCTGAAGGCATCGCGCAAGGCCACCGACGAGGCCTGCCGCATGCTGGTGAAGATGGTGAACGCCCTGGCCCTGGTGGAGGGCGAGAAGGACTACGCCGCCTTCATCGACCGCACGAACACCGAGATCGTGCGCTACAAGCGCGAAGTGCTCGGCCAGGCCAGCGCACCGGCCGGCACCGGCGGCTCAGGCTCCGGCTCTGATTCCGGCACCGGCGGCGGCACGGGTACCGGCGGTTCCGGCAACACCGGCGGTGGAAGCGATGGCGGCGACGCCATGGTCTGAAGCATCCCCCTCCGTCCCGGGAGCAAGCACATCGGGAATCCCTCCCCCTCGGCAACATTGGGGGGAGGGGGACTCCCCTTCCTGAAACGAAAAACAATCAAAAAATGGAAGAAATGGCATGACACAGCCTTTGACCGACAACAAGATGCGCATTGTGCAGACGTTTTGGACGGCTGGACAAGATCCCTTGAAATGCGATTTCGGATGGAGGCATGCGGAGTACAACCTCTGAATGGGGAGCGTGGTGATATTGCAAAAGATCAGGTAATATATGCAATTAAGATATATGGAACGAAAACGTCAGAAGAGAAGTAGGGCATCGGTTCTACTCAAATTCATGTTCCTCTCTCTCCTGCTCCTTCCGCTGGGAGCCGCAGGGCAGAACGAGGGGAAACTGTTCAAGAGGCCGAGGACGGCAAAGGAAAGTATGGAGTTCCGTAGGCCGCCCGTCATCCGGGAGACGGACGCGTATGGCAAGGACCGCAATCACGAATCGGAATGGATGAGTGACATAAGGTTCAATCTCAGATGGCTGCCTATATGCTATACGCTGAACGGCGAATACGTAGGCCCTAGCCCGTTGGGCATAGACCTGTATGCCTATGAGGAGGAGAGCAACTCCATGTCCAGGGAACTCAGCCTGCCGTATGTCGTGCGGGGCATCGGTCCCGCGAACGCCACGCTCACAGTCAATTACACCAATAAGGAACTGGAGGAGAAGGGTCTCCACTATTACATCCTGGGGGATATGCTCGGAGGCTTCATAAACTACAAGAGCGACCATCCCGTGAGGCTGATGACCCTGGACGAGATAAGGAAGGAATACTGCCCGAAGGTGAAGGAGGGCAAGGTGCTCTACATGATCAACAAGTTCTTCATCTTGCTGGACGTGGAGTATTACAAGGTAGCTCAGGAGTTCATCTGGGATGTGGAGGTGCTCCCCTCTGAATATCTCACGCCGATAGAGGACAATATCAAGGAGCCGTTCACCATCATCCGCATCTTCACGAAGACGCATCACAACTGGCACCCGACGTACATTGACTGAAGTCCCCTCTTCCCCTCGGAAATGACGGCAGCGCGCTCCGGCAGGCAACGCCTGAGCCTTGGCTTCGTGCCTTTGCCCCATTCTCCCTCGCCTGGCAGCCCTCATGGTGCTTCCTCGCGAGGGTTTTCTTTCTGATGCCTTGCCTGCCGTGGGGCAGCGCCTCCTGCTGCAGCATGCCTGGTGTACGGCCTTGGGCACCTCCCCTCCTTGCCCTTACGGACTCTCCCCGCGCCCTTTCCCCGGTGCCGCACAGGGTGCCGCCCGCAGCCCCTTGTGTTGCCGGCCTGTGCGATGCAGTGCGGTGCATCGGCCATCGCATCGCCCTGCATCGCCTGTTGCAGCGCGCTGCGATGGCCAGTGCAGCGTGCTGCGTTTTTGCGCCCACAGTAGTCCTTGGCATTTTTTCGTGTCTTCTGCCCGTCTCCCTACAGCCGTATCTGCCCGCATCCGTGGCAGCAGGCAGGCTCCTTCTCTGCCCCTCTGCCCGCAGTGAGCACCTTTCCCTTTCCTAAGGAAGCCTTTTCCCCAAATAAGTTCGACCGCCCCTTGCCGTTTCGGCAGAAAGTTGTAACTTCGTGGCAACTAACATCCTCTTTGTGAGGGAAAACCTTATGCGACTATGAATACCAAGCCTGACTCCATGACCCAAGCACGTGTGTGGCTGCAGAGAGCCAGCCTGCGTCTGGCAGGCAGTATCAGCTGTGTGTGCCTCCTTTGCCTCTCCCTCTTCCTTGCCGGTACCCCGGCCTGGGCCCAGCAGTCCGTCACGGGACGTGTGGTAGATGACCGCACGGGCGAGCCCGTCCCCTATGCCACGGTGTATGTATCGCAGAGCAACGGCACGCTCACCAACGAGGAAGGCCGTTTCCAGCTCACTCTGGAGCCCGCCGACAGCGTCACCGTGTCCTTTCTCGGCTATGCCAAGCGCCGCTTCCTGGCGCGCGACCTTCCCCGCGTGGTGCGTCTCGAGTCGGCAGCCACGCAGATGCGGGAGGTGACGGTAGTGTCGCCCGCAAGCATCCTCAACAAGGTGGTCAAGAGGCTCGACAAGGAATACCGAACCCGCGAAGGCAAGTCGGCCGACTACTTCCTGCGCCAGACCTTCGAACTGAAGAGCGGCCGCAGCGAGATGGTAGAGGCGTTCATGACCTCCGACTGTGCCGTCAACCTCCGCCACACAGCCTTCATCAGCGGCCGTCACTACCAGCTGGCCGACTACAGCGAGCTGGCTGCCCTCTTCTCTTCATCCAACCTCCAGCATCTCTTCGACTTCGCTCCGCGCGTCTATGACAACCCCTTCTGGGACCAGGTGTATGTGCCCCTGGGCAGCAGCCATCCCGCATACCTGCAGGTGTCGCAGCATATGCCCGTTAGCGGGACGGTCACGCTCGGCGATGCCCCATCGCGCAGCGACACCCGCAAGCTGGTCTCCTCCAGTTATGACATCCGCGTGGAGGAGCTGTCCGGTGACGATGGCTACTACAAGATACACTTCACCCGCCGCGAGCGCATGGTCAATCATCCCCTGGTGACAGGCACTCTGTATGTGCAGTCCAAGGGGTTCCGCGTGCTGGGCTTCGAGGGTCGCATGTCAGGCGTGGTGCTTGATGCCGCTAAAGACTTCTGGCTGCAGACCAGTGAGACCGAGCCTGTCATCCGCATAGGATACACCCACCGCCGTGGCTTCACCGAGGTGGAGTACGTGTCGTGCGTCATGGAGGCCGCACAGATGAAGTGCCGCTCCATCGCATACAACTTGGGTGCCAAGGAGCTCAAGGCCACCCGACGGCAGAAGGTAGAGCTGGGCGATGACATGCTCCACACCATTGCGCAGGCGGGCTACGACCCTGCCCTGTGGGAACAGACGCTCATCCAGCGCACGGCTCACGAGGAGCGCATTGCCGGCAGGCAGGCTGCTGCGGGCGACTCGCTGCAGGCCCAGGCGGTACCCGGCGCCGCCCCAAGGCATCATCAGCCCGACTCGCTGGCATTCTCGGGACCCTTCCGCCCCCTGGTGGAGCGCCTGCGGGCCTTCGGGCGCACCATTCCGCAGGAGAAGATATTCGTTCATATGGACAATACAAGCTACCAGCTGGGCGACACCATCTGGTTTTCGGCCTACACCCGCCGTACCGACACCGACCGTCCGTCGGGTGTGAGCGGTGTGCTCTATGCCGAGCTCTATAATCAGGACGGCTATCTGGTGGAGCGCAAACTGGTGCAGATGACCCAGGGCGAGGGCAGCGGCTACTTCGCGCTTGCCGACAAGGCCCCCTACGCAGGCTTCTACGAGTTGCGGGCCTATACGCGCTGGCAGCTCAACTGGGGCGGTTATGAGCGCGAGCATTCACCCTTCGCCATACGGTGGTTCGACTCGCGGGAGTTTGAGAAAGCCTATTTCCGCGACTACGAGAAGCTCTACAGCCGTGTCTTCCCCGTGTATGACCGTCCTCAGGAGCCCGGCGTCTTCACCCGTGATATGACGCTCAGGGGCAAGCGCCGCTACTTCCGCAAGGACATGGACCGCCGCACGCTCACCCTCTCGGTCTTCCCCGAGGGCGGAGGCTTGGTGGCGGGCCTGCCCTGCCGCGTGGCTTTCGAGGCCGCCTGGAGCGATGGTGAGTGGACCGATGGCTGGCTCTATTGTGGCCAGGACTCTGTCCGGGTGCAGAACCGTGGGCGCGGCACCTTCACGGTCACCCCTGTGGCAGGCAAGGCACAAAAGGTGCGCTTCGTGGCCGCTGACGGCTCGGTGGCCGAATGCCGCCTGCCCGATGCTGACCCGCAGGGCGTGGCGCTGCACCTCCAGCAGCAGGGCGCCGGCTGGAGGGCCGCCATACGCACATCGTCCCAGCTCCCTGCCGACAGTCTGGCACTCACCCTCATGCACGAGGGGCGCCTGATCTCCTTCCAGCCGCTGGCGCGTCTCGCTGGTGAGGCAGGCGAGCGCGTGGCCACCTTCGATGCATCGGCCTTGTCCTCGTCGGGCGTCTTCCAGCTCACCGTATTCGACTCCCACGGGCATGTCTATGCCGACCGCCTCTTCTTTGTGCGCCGTGACCGCGACCTGCAGCCCAGCCTCACCATGCAGGGGCTCAAGGAGACCTATGCCCCCTATGAGCCTGTGAGCCTGAAGCTGAAGGCACCCCAGGGAGCCCGCAGCGTGTCGCTCGCCGTGAGGGACGACAGCAGGCGCGACTTCCTGAACGACAACGGCACCATCCTCACCGAGATGCTCCTGGCCAGCGAGATACGTGGCTTTGTGCCCCAGCCCGGCTGGTACTTTGAGCGCAATGACGAGGAGCACCGCATGGGGCTCGACCTGCTCATGCTCACACAGGGCTGGAGGCGCTTCCGCTGGCAGGATATGGCCATCAGCGGAACGTGGGACCTGAGCCAGCCCGCCGAGCAGGCACCGGTCATACGCGGCGGTGTGTATAAGTACAACTGGGACTATCTGGGCGATGGCGAGAGCGTGCTGCACCCTGACCTCAGCGCCCTCCTGGCTGGCGGAAACCATTCCACGCAGCCCGCAGAGCCGTCGGTGGTGGGCGGAGCAACCGACCGCAAGGCCGTTGACCCCGCTGCCATCCGTCCCGACGGCCAGTCGTCAGGCACCGACGGTCAGGCTGGCGGGCAGAAGGAAGACCGCTCGGCCGGCCGCGACAGGGACTATATCATGTCGCGCCAGTACCTCAAGAGTGACAAGGATGTGAAGCTGCATGCCGAACTGGTATCGGCTGACGGGCAGAAGATGGCCGCCAACGAGCGCGTCACCAAGAACGGGCGGTTCCAGATGCAGCTGCCTCCCTTCTACGGCCAGGCCCACTTCTTCCTCAGTGCCGCCGATACGACCAAGTGGAGCCGGCGCGAACGAAAGAACTACAAATGGGTGCAGGGCAAGGAGTATGACGTGGATTTCGACCCGCGCTCGCCCATTAACAAGTTCAAGAAGATACGCTTCGACATCAAGCGTGCCGACTACAAGGCGCGCGTGCAGTGGCCTTATCCGCGCTTCGTGTCGGGCTACAGCCACTATCAGAGCACGCTCTCTCAGCGTCCCGAAAGAGACTCCGCGGGCTCCCTCTTCGTGCTGGATGCAGGCGATGTGCACAATATGCCCGAGATATCGGTGCGTGCCAAGCACAATGGCATGCGGGCGTTTGACGACTCGCAGCCCTGTGTCTCCTATGATGCCGAGGAGGCCGACAATATGGTGTTCGATGCCGGCATGTTCAGCTTGGCACGCTACGTGGTGGCCGACTACGGGCTGGTGCACCCCTTCGTGGGCGGCATGAACAATCTTGCAGCCATGGGCGACGGGATGGGCGACCCTGAACACATGGAGGTGAGATACGGTATCTCGCCCTCGCGCAGGGCTCTGCCGCAGTATATCGACCGCTATGGAAGCATCCCCCGTGACTCGCTCTACCGCTCCGACCGCCTGCTCTCCTTCATGAGTCTGCACTCTCCCGAGGAGGCGCGGGAGTTCTACCGCGGCATCGACAGGTTGTTTATCTACACCGACTATGACCGTCGCAAGGCGGGCGACCGCCGCTACCAGGGTACTGACCTGCCCGTCACCACCACCGTCATGTATCCCCGCGATGAGAATGACTTGCGCGTCGAGTACCGCGACCGCCACTATGTGCTGCAGGGCTTTGCCTATCCCGCCGAGTTCTACAGCCCTGACTACAGCAAGCGACAGCTCACCGACATGCCTGCCGACTACCGCCGTACGCTCTATTGGAATCCTCATCTCACGCTTGACCAGCAAGGCGAGGCCACCGTCACATTCTACAACTGCGGCCGCACCACCGAGCCCAGTGCCAGTGCCCAAGGCCAGTCGCCCGACGGCACACTGCTCTGGAGCGAGTAATCGGGAATGCCCCAGAGGCCATGCCTTGGGGCTGAAGAGCCTTGCTCATGCATATATAATAATGTATGGAGCGGCATGGTGCTCGTTGCCGGTGGCGCTCTGCTGGATGTGGAAAAACGCTCTTTTTTGCATGCGGGGGCGATATTGATGCCCTTGCATAGCATCCGTTGTCCCATTATTTGCGTAACTTTGTAGGGAGAAGCCGTGCTGGCTTTAGCATTTTACACTAACGAAAACCAATCTGTATGAAGGAGAAAAGACTATTCAGGTGCTGTCTGCCCATGCTGGGAGCATTGGCCCTGGCCCTCGCCGGTTGCTCTACAGGCAAGAGCAACTGCGGTTCGTTGACCGATGCATTAGACAATTCGGCGTGGAGCACGTCGCAGTGGATATCGGCTAAGAACGCCCCCGTGGTCACAGGAGCGGTGCACGGAGCCAATGAGAGGGCGGCCGACGGAGCCAGCTGGTTCGCCTCTACGCTCAAGAACGAGCAGCGTGTGGTGAAGGCCAGATGGATGACGGCCGGCCTGGGCGTGTATGACCTCTATGTCAATGGCCGCCCCGTGGGACGGGAGATACTGAAGCCCGGCTTTACTCATTATGCCAAGACCAAGCGCTCGTTTACCTACGACATCACCGGCATGCTGCTCACCGCTGCCGGCAGCGAGAATGTGCTCTCGGTGCAAGCCACTCCCGGATGGTGGGCCGACAAGATAATCACCCCCGGCGGGCACGACGGAATGGTGGGGCGGAAGCCTGCGTTCCGTGGTGTGGTGGAGCTCACCTATGCCGACGGCAGCAAGCGCCTCTATGGCACCGATACTGCCAGCTGGCGGTCAGGCGTAGCCGGTCCCGTGACCCATGCGGCCATCTTCGACGGCGAGGAGTATGACGCACGTGTGCCACAGGGCTTCGACACCCCCGACAAGCTTTCTGTTCCCGAGGTGAGCCATGAGTTCCAGGGCGAGATACTGCCTACGGCCGGTGCCGAGATATACCTGCGTGAGGACCTCGCCCTTGCTCCTGTGGAGGCATATACGTGGCAGGGAGTCACAGGCGAGAGCCAGGACCAGTATGGACGGGTGGTTGTGAAGCAACGCTTCAGCAAGGGCTCCACCATGGTGGTGCGCCCTGGCGAGACCCTGGTGGTGGATTTCGGGCAGAACTGCGCCGCAGTCCCCGCCTTTGAGTTCCAGGCCAAAGCCGGCACGGTGCTCACTTGCCTGCCCTCCGAACTGCTCAACGACGGCAATGGCGCCAAGCTTCGTGGCATGGACGGACCCGAAGGCAGCGTGCACCGACTGAACCTGCGCACTCCCGACACCGGCATGCGCCTCACCTACACCTTCGCCGGCACGGGCAAGACAGAGTCCTTCCGCCCCCAGAACACCTTCTTCGGTTATCGCCTGGTGTCCATCACCGCCACCGACGAGGTGCGCATCCGTAGCCTGCGCTCTGTGCCGGTGACCTCCATTGCAAAGGAGCAAGAGACAGGTGTCATCACCACGGGCAACCCACTTGTAAACCGCTTGATATCCAATACTATCTGGGGACAGCGGTCCAATTATCTGTCTGTCCCCACCGACTGTCCGCAGCGCAACGAGCGACTGGGCTGGACGGCCGACACGCAGGTGTTCGCTGAGACAGGCACTTTCTTCGCCTCCACCCGCCAGTTCTTCCACAAGTGGATGCGTGACATGCGCGATACCCAGAGTCCCCAGGGCGGCTTCCCGGGCGTGGCTCCCATGGGACAGTATGGCAGCACAAACGGTGACATGATGCGTCTGGGCTGGGCCGATGCCGGAGTCATAGTGCCGTGGGTGGTGTGGAAGCAGTTTGCCGACAGGCAGATAGTGGACGAGAACTGGGAAGCCATGGAGAAGTTTGTGGGCCACATCAACGATACCAAGTATGACCATAAGGCTCTGAGCAAGGAGAACAGCGACTACCAGTGGGCCGACTGGCTGAGCTATGAGCCTCTGGAGAGCTGCGGCGGAGGCATAGATATGACCGACGGGCAGGGACGCAGGGTGCGCCGCCCCGAGACCTACGTCTATTGGAACTACCTGAGTGCGTGCTATTGGGCCATGGATGCAGGCATGATGCGCGACATGGCACGTGCCACCGGCCGTGATGCCGCCAAGTATGAGGCCATGCAGCAGACCGCCCGCCAGTATCTCAAGGACACGTTCCTCAATGCCGACGGCACCTTCAAGACCGACATCCTCAACACTATGCAGACTCCTGCACTATTTGCCCTCAAGAACGACTTGGTGGAGGGGCAGGCCAGGGAGAGCATGAAGGCGCGCCTGAGAAAGAACTTCGAGGAGCATGGCAACTGCCTGCAGACGGGATTCCTGGGCACCTCCATCCTCATGCCCACCCTCACCGAGAACGGCATGAGCGACATTGCCTACGCTCTCCTGTACCAGCGCAAGAACCCCAGCTGGCTCTACAGTATCGACAACGGAGCCACCACCATCTGGGAGCGATGGAACAGCTATATGAAGGACAAGGGCATGGGGCCGCGCGGCATGAACAGTTTCAACCACTATGCCTACGGCTGCGTGTGCCAGTGGATATGGCAGACGTGTGCCGGCATCCAGTCTGACCCTGCCAGTCCGGGCTTCCGCCACATCATCATGAAGCCCGTACCCGACCGCGGGCTGGGCTTCCTCAAGGCGGAGTACAAGTCGGCTGCCGGACTCATCAAGAGCGAGTGGAAGTATGTGAAAGACCAGTGGACGTGGAAGTTCACCATCCCCGAGGGCTGTACGGCACAGGTCACTCTGCCCGGCGAAAGCGAATCGAGGAAATACACGGCAGGCTCCTACGTGGTCAAGAAGCACCTCCCATAGTGTCTGGGCAGTAGGCTGACGGCAATCCGGCAGGCATCCTGCGGCTGGGAGAGAACTGACAGAAGGGGCGTCCGGTGCGTGTCGTGTGACACGTGCGGGCGCCCTTCCTGTATTCCAGCATGAACCTTCTCCGGGCCGTGGAAACGAGAAAGCCCCGCAAGACGGTTGTCTTGCAGGGCTTGTCTGCTGCGCTTCAGGATGGGCTTGAACCAACGACCCCATGATTAACAGTCATGTGCTCTAACCAACTGAGCTACTGAAGCAGTAAAGGTTGCAGAGTGAAGTTTGTGCCTCAAATGCGGTGCAAAAGTAGGGCTTTTTTTGTAAATATGCAATATCTTTGCAGAAAAATACGCGCATAAAGTGAAAATAGCAGGTATAGGCAACGCATTAGTCGATGTCTTGGTACAATTAGAGGACGATAATTTGCTTCGCGAGGCAGGTTTGCCTCCTGGCGGCATGCAGCTGATAGATGATGCCCGTCGGGACGCATTGGCCCGGTTGATGCAGCCCTTGAACCCCAGCAAGTCGGCAGGCGGCAGTGCGGGAAACACCGTCAAGGCTCTGGCAGCCCTGGGTGCCGACTGTCTGTTTGTGGGCAAGGTGGGAGCCGATGACGATGCGGCTCTGCTGGCCGAGTCGTACCGCAGGCAGGGAGCCCAGGTGCGCCTGCTCAGGTCACCGTTGCACACCGGAGTGGCCAGCACATTCATCTCGCCCACGGGCGAGCGCACCTTTGGCACTTGCCTGGGAGCAGCCTCTACCCTGAGTGCCGGTGAAGTGGACGAGCGGTTGCTTGATGGTGTCGGGTGGCTCCACATCGAGGGCTATCTGGTGCAGGACCACGCTCTGATAGAGCGCATAGGGCAGTTGGCACGCCAGATGGGCGTGACCACCAGTATGGATCTGGCCAGCTACAATGTGCTGGCCGAGGATGTGGCTTTCGCCCGCCATCTGGTGACCGACTATGTGGATGTGGTGTTTGCCAATGAAGACGAAAGTCGTGTGTTCACCTCGGGCAAGGCTCCCTTGGAGGCGCTGCGCGAGATGGCTGGCATGTGCCGGCTGGCCGTGGTGAAGATGGGAGCCGACGGAGCCGTTGCACGGAGCGGCGGGCATGAGGCGCGGGTGGCCGCCAGGCGTGTACAGGTGGCCGACACTACAGGGGCGGGCGACTTCTTTGCCGCGGGTTTCCTCTATGCCTACACCCATGGGGGCAGTCTGGAACAGAGTCTGCAGTGCGGTGCTGCATTGGGCGAACAAGCCATACAGGTGGTGGGTACCGACCTGGATGCCAAGGCATGGGAAGCATGCCGTGAAAGGGTAAGAATAATCATGGAACAATGAGAAAGATACATTATATAATAATAGCGATGCTGGTGGCAGTGGCCAGCACAGTGAGGGGGCAGGAGAACCACAATGCGGTGACCATGCGCAACCTGAACCTCTTCAGTGACATCTACAAGCAGCTTGATCTCTTCTATGTGGATACTCTGAATGCCGATACGGTCATAGGCTGGGGCATTCGCTCCATGCTCAGGCAGGTGGATCCCTTCACTGACTATTATCCCGAAGGCGACAACGAGCTTAGGCAGATGTCCACGGGCAAGTATGCAGGAATAGGCAGCGTGGTGCGCTACAACCGCAAGGAGAAGCGCACGATGATAGGCGAACCCTATGAAGGCACACCCAGCCAGAAGGCCGGACTGCTGCCTGGCGACATACTGCTGAGCGTGGATGGGCAGGACACTTACAATGTGCCGGTAGATAAGGTGAGCGAGATGCTGCGCGGCGATGCCGGCACTTCACTCGAGGTGAAAGTGCGCAGAGGTGACGAGGAGAAGACCTTCCGCCTGACACGCCAGACCATCCAGACACCCAGTGTGAGCTACAGCGGCATGTTGCCCGACAGTGTTGGCTACATCTATCTGGACGCCTTCCGCGAGGGGGCCTTCCGCGAGGTGCGGGATGCGCTGGCCGGTCTGCGTGAACAGGGAGCATGCAGGCTCATCATAGACCTGCGCGGCAACGGAGGCGGTGCGGTGGATGAGTGTGTCAACATCGCCAGCCTGTTTCTCCCCCGCGGACAGCATCTGATGAGTACCAAGGGCAAGGTGCCCAGCACCAACTACGACTATCGCACGGCTTTGGAACCAGTAGATACACTGATGCCACTCGTGCTGATGGTAGATGGAGGGTCGGCCTCGTGTTCCGAGATACTGGCAGGAGGCATGCAGGATCTCGACCGTGCTGTGCTCATCGGTGAGCGCACCTACGGCAAGGGCCTTGTGCAGAGTGTACGTGACATGTCCTTTGGCGGACAGCTCAAGATGACCACCTGCAAGTATTATATCCCATCGGGCCGCTGCATACAGGCTCTGTCTCTTATACACATCTCCGAGCCCACGAGACTACGCTGCATCTC
>ENA-OZGC01001059-OZGC01001059.1-human-gut-metagenome-genome-assembly--contig:-NODE-1059-length-17356-cov-6.388417_pt1 | contig 17356 bp, 8 predicted proteins | sample MGYA00245109_ERZ653643 | MGnify/ENA primary metagenome ERZ653643 (study PRJEB26926, sample SAMN06165107) | human gut metagenome | biome: ENVO:00009003; feature: ENVO:2100002; material: ENVO:00002003... | reverse complement strand
GCTATAACTTCTAACGACCGAAGGGAGTGATAACTTCTTTAACTTCTATAACTTCCATACATGCGAAACTTCAGAAAGTAATATTTAAAGGTAATAAATCAGGTACAAGGGGGCGTTTCATCAAGATGGAATGCCCCTGTTGTCTTTATATTTTTCAAAACGAAGAAAATCGGTAAACAATAGATAATCTGTTACTTGTGCTTTTTCTGTTGCTTCGTGAATCCACTTTTTTTCTCACAGCCGAAAAACGTAACGATAAAAAGTGTAAATTTGCAAGCGAAAACTTAATAATTTAATTGTGTAATTAAAAGAACTATGCTTATGAATAGGAGAATTTACAAATTGTTATTTTTCTGTATGGTTAGCATGATTTCTGTTTTTGTGCATGCTGCCAATTCGCTACAAGTAACCTATCAGATTGGTGACGCCGCAGCCGTCACTTCCGAAGTCAGCACAGAAGGCAATCTTGTCACACTTCTTGGAGACAACGCCATGAAAGTTACCCAACTCAGCGTGAACGGCTATCTTAATAATGAAGACATCGGTCTGCTGAAGAAGATGGCGGGACAAACTAAGGAAACAGACAGTGAGGTAACAGGCAGTCTGAAATCGCTCAATCTTTCTGAAGCCACTTTTACGGAGACAGGCAAGATAGTGCCCGAAAGCATCTTCCAGAACTGTAAGAATCTGCAGCAAGTAAACCTCAGCAACATGACCGAGATAGGAAAGTGGGCGTTCAATAACTGCGCTCTCACCACTCTTTCCATCCCTGCCTCAGTCACCAAAATCTGTGCACAGGCTTTTATGAATTGTAGTGCCTTGAAGACCTTGAAGTTCGAGGCAGGCACTTCAGAAAAGGAATTGGTGCTCGAAACGGAGGCTTTCTTTGGCTGCGTCAACATGGATCTCGCTAATGGTGGTGTTTTGCCCTCACGTATCATCAGCATAGCGGCCAGAACCTTTCAGGGATGTGGAATCACCAAGCTCACCCTGCCTACGAACGAAAAGTTGACTGGCATCACCCGCAAACTCGACTTCAATGGTGTACAGACTGATAATATGGGTGCTTTAGGCTATGGTGCCTTCTTCGGCTGTAGCAAACTTACCGACCTTACTATTCCCGCTAATGTGACGGTAATCAACGAGGTGGTGTTTCAGGACTGCAACCTGAAGAACGTCACTTTCAAGGATGCTACCAAGATAACAGAGATACAGAAGTACGCATTCACCAACAACCAGAACCTGGCAGGAATTTTCGCAGACAAGCATTTTGACAACTTGAAAACCATAGGTGAGGGTGCATTCTTGAACTGTTTCAAACTCACCGATGACGATTTCAAGAACCTCACCAAGAACGTTACTCGCATCGAGCGCGAAACTTTCCGCAACTGCCACGACGGACTGAAGACCATCGACATTCACTCAGGAATCACTTTCATCGGCGACGGCGCCTTTGCCGACAATACTGCGGTGACAAAGGTTATCGTACATCGAGGTACACAGATTGACGCTCAGAGTTATGATGGCACTCATGGCATCTTCCTCAACATGGATCCCAACAAGGTGCAAGTTGTATTTGCGGACGAAGCTGAGACTAATTACAAGGTCTATCGCGACAACATCAACGTGGACGGAGAAGATAAGGGTAAGAACGCATTTATGTATCTTCTCACCAAGACTCTCGACGAGAATGCTACCGACTATGAGGTCGTAGCCCAGCGCCATGCCGACGTCCTCCTCAAACGCACATTTAAGGCAGGTTGGAATACGCTTGTGCTGCCGCCTTTTGGTGATCACTATGTAAAAGGAAAGACTGTAAACTGTGCGCGTATTTATCAGAAAGCCCTCAATGCATCAAATGATGAGAACTTCATGATTGCCGCCTATCGTGGTTTGGCAAAGAATGGTGCACAGCCAGACAACAGTACTTTCTATTTCCTGCAGTACGCCGACTACGACGAAGCTCCGCTCGATGAGTTTGAGCCTCTCCTCGTCAGAATGACGCAGAAAGACATCGACGACGCCAAAGGAGTCTATACTTTCAAGAATGTCGAACTCAATTACGATGGCGACAACAACACAACATACACAGCAGATGAAGTGATAGCTCGTATGGGAAAGAAGGAGAATGGCAACTATTTCGACGGCAACTATAATCACGATGCCAACGACAAGTTCGGGAAGTGCACCTACGATGATTTCTATTTCACGGGAACGCTGTATAAACAGGACACGGATAAAAACCCAGCTTTCATCGCTCCTGGCGACTACATCATTCAGAACAATACCTTCGTGAAGTGTCTCTCAGACAAGAAGTACGGACTCAAGGGATTCCGTGGTTATTTCAAGCAGAAGCCATCAGGTGGAACATCAGGTGGACAATCAGGTGCCAAGGGCATCGGCATCTGTCTCGTTGACAGCAATGGCGTAGTTTCTTCCATTCATCAGGTGGACGGAGTATCGCTTACGTCAGCATCTGTTGCTCCTGTCGCAGTCTACAACCTCAGTGGCCAGCAGGTTGGCAATTCTCTTTCCACTCTTGCCAAGGGCGTTTACATCGTTAATGGCAAGAAATTCGTTAAAAAGTAAATCATTGCAATCATGAAGAAAAAATATCAACAACCTCTCGTAAGAGTTCAAAGCGTAGAAGGTGAACCTCTGTTGAATGGCGGCTCTATAGTCAACATCGATGGCAAAACGCAGGACACGTTGGGTTCCGACACCTCTTCTGGCGGTTCGGCAGATGGAGACGGCACTGTGTGGGGCGATGCAAAGCCTTATAACCCCTGGACAACTTGGGATTAAGGTTTATTGTAAGCAAAATGCGAGATTGAAGAATTCACTCAATCCCGCATTTTATTTTTTTTGCTGTTGAATTTAAATCGCTAACTACTCAGTACCTCTATTGAAAACTTTGAATAGAAAAGCCTCGAAAAAATGAAAGCGGCTTCGATAGTCAATGAAGCCTATTTCGTAGAGCAATGAAAGCGGCTTCGTAAGCAGTTGAAGCCTATTGATTTGTGGTTTAACGATTTTAGCGCTCCACCATCTGCTGCAACTCACTGAGGGAGGTTGCCACTTCGATGTAGTCGTGCCAGTTGCCACGAATCATGCCTTGCGAAGCCATGTCGTCGAGGAGGGCAATGGTGGAGTTCCAGAAGCCCTTCATGTTGTAGAGAATCACCTTTTTGCTATGATAGCCGATGGTGTGGGAGGCTGCAACGGTGAATATCTCGTCGAGGGTGCCGATGCCGCCAGGGAGTGCCACGATGATGTCGCTCTGAGAGAGCAGCAAGTCCTTGCGGTCGCTGAGATTGTCGCAGGGAATCTCTACGTCGAGGTCGGGAAAAGTCTTGCCGCCTCGCTCTACGATGGTGGGAACTACGCCTATGGCTCTGCCGCCATGCGCTTTGACTGCCTTGCCGATGGTGTTCATCAGGCCGATGTTGCAGCCGCCGAAAACTAAGTCGTGCCCTTGCTCTGCCATCCACTTGCCCATCTCCTCTGTGAGACGGAAGTAGTCGCTGTCAATATGGGCGTTTGCTGAACAGAATACTGCTATTTTCATTGTTATTATGTTTTTTATGTTTTGCCGAGTGCAGGATATCTTTTGCAAAGATTGCACCAACGAGCGCAATGAAAGCTTGCTTTCAGATTGCCGAGTGCAGGATATCTTATGCAAAGTTAAATAAAAACTTTGGATTTGATTTCTTTTTCTGACTATTATTTCTTACTTTTGCAAACAATATAACTAATCTACCATTGCACAGATGACTAAAAACAGAATAATAAGATATTTTTTGATGTGGATTTGTTGTTTGTTGAGCCACGTCGCTGAGGCTGTGCCGACCCTTCAGGACGGAAGGGCTTGGGCGAAGCAGGGCGTTACAGAGAGAAGGCTCAACGAGCTCGACGGACTGGCGCACCATCACGCAACGGGTCTCGTGCAGGATAGACAGGGAATGATCTGGGTGGCAACATGGAACGGACTGAGCCGATACGACGGCTATCGCTTCGTGTCGTTCAAGCCGAAGGCGGGCGATGGATGCTCGATGGGCGTGAACCGCATCAAGGATATTCGTATTCGCGATCCTTATATATATTGTAATGCGGAAGGCTACTGCTTTGTCTTCGATATTCGCACGGGGCGGTTTGATGACAGCCATCTCTCCTGGAACAAGGCGCTGCGCAAATGGGGCTTCTCTGGTCTGGGAACGAAACGGCTGAAGACAGCCGACGGAGTGGAGTGGGCAGTGGACTCTCTGGGCGTGAGGATGAGCTACCGCAAGCCGTGTTATGCTACGTGGCTGTTGAGGCAACCAGGATGTCAGGTGAGGGCACTCTTCCGCGACCGCGAGGGACGGATATGGGTGTGCTCGCGCGACGATGCCTCTGTGAGAATCTACGACGCCAATCTGAATCTTTTGGGATTTCTTGGAGCCGACGGCCGACTGCATGGCGGAAAGACTCCTTTCCGGTCGGCTGTGTACACGATGTTGCAAGACGAGGACGGCAGCCTATGGTTGGGATGCAAACCTGGTGGACTGTTGCATCTGTCGCCCCGTGCCGACGGCAGCTACGACATCAGCCGAATAGCGCTTGTAATCCGTGGTAGGGAGAAAGAACATCATGTTTACTCAATGCAGAAAGACCGATGGGGCAGACTGTGGGTGTCAACGCTGAACCATGGACTGTTCTGTTTTACCCGTACGGGAAAGAGTTGGAGGTGTCAGCCCATCGTCCTCTCTCATGACGACAAGACAGGCAAGTACTTGGGGGTGCGAATGATATATATCAGCCATCGTGACGAGCTGCTGGCGGGCACAACGCTTGGACTTTTCGCCACGAAGCTTACTGCCGCCAATCCAGCCTCGCTGCGCTTTATCCAGCATGAGCGTGAGGGCGGAAGAGACGGCAGCCTGAGTTGCTCTGCCGTCATGTTTATGGCTGAGGACAGGGCCAACAGACTCTATATCTGCACCGAGGGCAGCGGACTGAACATGGTGGATCCCGGCATTTCGCTGCTCAGCAAAGATGTGGACTTCAGACACTTCGACAGGCGCGATTTGCCGGAGGACTTCCTCTTGTCGGCTTTCGCGTATGGACAATATATGTGGTTTGTAGGCACCAACGATTTGACGGGCGTGGACGTGGAACATGGACTATCGCTCTATTTCAACCACCGCACATGGACCGATGAGCTGATTTTCTCGGATGCGCAGCCCCTGAGATGGAAAGGAGGCAAATGGCTCATGGGACTGATGGACGGTCTGGTGCTGATGGATATGGACCGGCTGACGAAGCGCACCAAGGCGCCGCGCATCGTACTGACAAGGGTGTCGGTGGAAGAAGGCGAGATGATGGAGGCGGTGAGCGCCCACGACACGATCTGCCTCGATGAGACAGAGCGCAATGTGAAGATTGAGTTTGCTGCCATCGACTATGCCAACACCCAGTCGATAAGCTATAGATTCCAGTTGGACGGCGGTGTATGGAACACGTTAGAGAACAGCCACACGGTGACGCTGCTCAACCTTTCGCCCGGTACGCACACGTTGCGGGTGGAGTCGAAACTGCCCACAGGACAATGGGCGGGCAACGTGAAAGTGGTGACAATCTTCGTGAAACCAACCATCTGGCAGACTACTACCGCCAAGGTGCTGTATGTGCTGCTGGCGCTGTTGTTTATCTATACTGTGGTGTACGTGACGAGGACTATTCGCGCCTCCCACCGCAAGCAGAGGGAACTCTTGGGGCAGTATCTCGACCTGATGGAGAAATACGACAAGGAGAAACACCTCGTCGTGGCTGTCAAGGCTGCTGAGAAAAAGACAACTGCAGAAAAGACAACCATTGAAACGGCAACTGCGGAGACAATGGCTGAGGAAACGGTTGTTGCCGACGGCCAACAGCCCTTGCAAGCCGACAGCCGCAGCGTAGGCGAGGAGAGCCTGAACGAGGAAGACCAGCGCTTCATGCAATGCGTGGTGGAGTTCGTGGAACAGCACATCGACAATTCCGACCTCAGTGTGACCGAGCTGGCAGCCAAGCTGAACGTCAGCAAGTCGGGACTGAACCGCAAACTGAAGAGCCTGTTGGGTGTGGCACCCAAGGAGTTTATCAACAAGGCACGCATGAACCGTGCCGTGGCGCTGTTGCATCACAGCGACCTTCCTGTGAAGGAAATCGCCTATCGCTGCGGTTTCTGCGATCAAAACTACTTTGGCAAATGTTTCAAGGCTGCTATGGGCGTAAGTCCGTCTGAATATAGGCAGAAAAACGGGCTTTGAAACGTTTTTACCGAACTTTTGGGACGTTTTTACCACTCATGTCGGGGGAATTTGGCTACTTTTGCCCCCGACATTCTACTTCAAATATTTAAAAACTAATAGTAAAAACCTATGAGAAAAGTAGCGATTATTTTTATGAAGAAGTGTTCGGTACTATTGCTGATGCTTCTTTTCCCGTTAGGAGTGCTGGCGCAAAGCGTCACCGTTAGCGGACAAGTAACTGACGAGGCTGGTGAACCAATTATTGGCGCAAGCGTAAGGATTCCCGGCACTTCGGTGGGAGTAGTGACCGATATGGACGGTAATTACTCTATCTCTGTTCCGAAAGGAAAACAACTCGAAATCACTTATGTGGGTTACAAGAAGGAAGTGATCATTGCCAAGGAAGGCAAGATGACTGTCCAGTTGAAGGAAGATTCCAACATGCTTAACGAAGTGGTGGCTATCGGATACGGAACCGTAAAGCGCAAGGACGTGACGGGTTCGGTTTCTTCGGTAGGCAACACAGAACTCGTGTCGGTGCCTGTGGCTTCGCCTGTTGAGGCCATGCAGGGTAAGCTGGCTGGTGTGCGCGTCACCATGCCTGAGGGCAACCCCGACGCCGAGGTCATCATCCGCGTGCGTGGTGGTGGTTCTATCACCCGCGACAACACACCTCTTTATATAGTAGACGGTTTCCCCGTCAGCAGCATCTCCGATATTCCTACCAGCGACATCGAGAGCATCGACGTGCTGAAGGATGCTTCCTCTACCGCCATCTATGGTAGCCGTGGTTCCAACGGTATCGTGCTTGTAACCACCAAGAGTGGTAAGGCTGGTAAGGTGACTGTGAACTACAATGCCTATGTGGGCTTCAAGAAGGCTGAGGACAAGGTAGACGTGCTGGGAGTGGAAGACTATCTGAAGTGGCAGTACGAATTGTCGAGTCTCTCTACTGGTGCCAATGCCGGTAAGTACCAGCAGGTACTCGGCGGATGGGACAACATACCCAACATTATGAACTCGATGAAGACTACAGACTGGCAGGACGAGGTGTACGGACGCACCGGCAACGTGTTCAGCCATAATGTCAACATCTCGGGAGGTTCGGAGAAGTTGCGCTTCACAGCAGGATACAACTACATGAAGGAGAAAGCCATCCTGCTCACCTCTGACTTCTATCGCAGCAACCTGAACTTCAAACTCAACTATGAGCCCAACAAGAAGACCAAACTCGAGTTCTCTACCCGTTACTCACGCACCAAGGTGAATGGCGACGGACAGAGCGACGCTACCGGCGACCAGAACTCTGTGCCTTCAGGCTCTTTCGGCCGTATCCGCCATGCTGTGGTGCAGTCGCCTCTGACGGGCTCAGGAAGCCTTCTCTTCGATGAGAGCAACATTGACGACGGACTGGAAGACCCAATCACAGCCCTCAACGACAACTACAAGAAACGTGTTCGTGAGAACTTCAACATGAACGGAGCTTTCACATGGAAGATATTGCCCGAGCTTACTTTCCGCACAGACGTAGGTCTCGACATCTACAACAACGACTTCCGTTACTTCTCCGGCTCTACTACCTATGAGTCGCAGAACAACACCCTGGCAGAATACAAGAACATGCCGCTTACTACACGTACCCAGGTGAACCGCCGCACCGTGCGCAACTCCAACACTCTGCAGTACGACTTCTCTAAGATTCTGCCCAAGGCTCACAGCCTGAACCTCATGGTGGGACAGGAGAGCATCGTAAGCCGTGAGACACTGGCAACGACACGCATAGAGGGATTCCCTTCATTCTACGATGCCGACATGGCTTTCCACCTCTCTGCACAGGGCACTCCTACACGTGCCAACGAGTTCTACTATCCCGACGACAAGATGGTGTCGTTCTTCGGACGTGCCAACTACAGTTTCTTGGACCGCTATCTGCTTACCGCCACTCTGCGTGCCGATGGTTCAAGCAAGTTCTCTAAGGACAACCGCTGGGGCTACTTCCCATCAGTGGCAGCCGGATGGCGCATTATCGAGGAGCCTTGGATGAAGTCGACACAAGACTGGCTGAGCAACCTGAAGTTGCGCTTGAGCTACGGTGTGTCGGGTAACAACAACATTCCTTCTGGACAGACCAGCCGTACCTATTCTATCAAGGAGAGCTCTTGGCTGCACCTGCAGAACTCATGGCTCACTACGGGCAACGCAATGAGCAACCCCGACCTGAAGTGGGAAACAACACACTCGCTCAACCTGGGTATTGACTTCGGTTTCTTCAACAACAAGCTCAACGGTTCGTTCGAGGTGTACAAGAACAACGTGAAAGACCTGCTCATGGAGATGCAGATCACAGGTAGCGGCTACAACACACAGTACCAGAACGTGGGCGAGACCAAGAACTCTGGTTTCGAGTTGACATTGAACTACGATGCCATCAACACCAAGAACTACGGTCTGAACTTCTCGTTCACACTCGGTCATAACACCAATGAGGTAGTGAGCCTCGGAAGCATGGACTCATACTCTAAGCCTTCTTACTGGGCAAGTACAGAAATTGGCTCCGACTACTTAGTGAAGCCAGGAAAGCCTGTAGGAACCATCGTCGGTTACAAGCTGGCAGGAACAGGACGCTACGAGGTGGACGACTTCGAGGGCTACGATGCTGCCGCAGGACAGTGGAAGTTGAAGGAAGGTGTGGCTGATGCCAGCGGTATTGTGGGCACAGTACGCCCTGGTACCATGAAACTCCTCGACAAGGACGGTTCAGGAACCATCAACGATGACGACAAGTTCGAGATCGGCGACGCCAACGCATGGGCTATAGGTGGATTCTCTATCGGTGCACGTGCCTACGGATTCGACTTCAACGCCGACTTCTCTTACAGCATCGGCAACGATGTTTACAATGCTGACAAGATAGACCAGACCTCTACACGTGGCGGTATCTGGCGCAACCTCAACACCACGATGGCAAGCGGCAAGCGCTGGACCAACGTAGACGAGAACGGCAACTTCATCAACGATGCAGCCAAGCTCGCCGAGATGAACAAGAACACCACTATGTGGTCGCCTTACACAACAAAGGCTGTGCTCACCGACTGGGCTATCGAGGACGGATCATTCCTCCGCCTCTCTACACTTACCTTGGGCTACACACTGCCTAAGACATGGATGCAGAAAATCTATGTTCAGAACCTGCGTCTATACTTTACCGCTTCAAATCTTTTCTGTATCACCGGTTACAGTGGTATGGATCCAGAGGTGGACTGCTGCCGCAACGTGCTGGTTTGTCCAGGCGTAGACTACTCGGCTTATCCAAGAAGCCGCCAGTTCATCTTCGGTCTTAATCTTACATTCTAAAAAAACACTTAAAGGAAACATCGTTATGAAAATAAAATATGTATTTACAGCCCTGTTGGCTGGCGCTACACTCATGTCGTGCAACGACTATTTAGACGTAGAAAGCGAGTCACAATACAACGACAAGGTGGTGTTCTCTAACACCCCGCTTGCCGAGAATACGGTCATCAGCATCTACAGCTGGTTTGCCGCCACCAATTCTCACCGTGCGCGCTACATGCCTTACTATGGTATGAATACCGATGCCGAGTGCTACTTCGACATGGCGCAGCCTTCGTCGGACAACAAGACCTCGCTCTGCACTTACAGCGCCTTCTCTGCCAACAACTGGATGGCTTCTGGAAAAGACCCTAACGCCTTCACAGGCTTCTTCAACGGCATTGAGGCTGCCAACTGCTGCATCGAGGGAATACGTGCCTATGGCAATCCTGAGAGCAATGCCGACATGGCTTATCTCTTAGGCGAGTCGCTCACCCTGCGTGCGCAGTACTACTATGACCTCATTCGTGCCTGGGGCGACGTGCCTGCCCGATTCACATCGGTGAAACAGAGCACCATCTACCTTCCCAAGTCAGACCGCGACGTCATCTACAAGCAGATTATTGCCGACCTGAAAGAGGCTGCAGGCTATCTGCCATGGCCAGGAAAGGCTGAGCGCACCAAGACGACAGAGCGAGTGAACAAGGCTTTTGCCTTGGGTCTGCGTGCACGTCTCATCCTCATGGCCGAGGGTTACAGCCAGCGTCCTACATCGCTCGACAATCCTACTACTTATGAGGTGCGCCGCAGCAACGATCCTGAGCTTACCGGCACAGCCCTGCTGCAGGAGGCTTACGACGACCTGAAACTCGTCATCAGAGAGAGTGGACTCGCACTCGACGCCACTTACGAGCAGTTCTGGAACGACCTCGCTACTGACGTCATCACCATCGAAGGCTCACACAAAGAGTCTATCTTCGAGATTCCATTCAACGACGGACGTGGACGATTCTTCTATCACTTTGGTGTTTACCACAAGTCGAAGAGCCCACACTTGACCAAGACCAACTATGGCGGACAGAACATTCCTGCTCCTACACTCTACTATGAGTACGACAATGCTGACCAGCGCCGCGACGTGAACTGCGTGCCTTACAAGTACGACAACGGCTACACAATGGCCAAGTTGGGTGACAACGATGCCTCTGCACCAAGCTTCAACTTCGGCAAGTACGACTATGAGCGCATGACACGCCAGGTGACCTCCAACGACGATGGTGTGAACCTGCCCGTGCTCCGCTACGCCGACATCCTGTTGATGGCAGCAGAGATTGCCAACGAGCTGGAAGGTCCTGATGCAGCCAAGCCTTACCTCAAGGAGGTTCGTAACCGCGCCTTTGCCGTAGCCGACCGCCCAGCAAACGTAGAGGCTTATGTCAACGCCATCAGCTCGAAGGCCGACATGCTGAAGGCCATCCAGAAGGAGCGCCTTCTCGAATTCCCTGGCGAGATGCTGCGTAAGCAGGACCTCATTCGCTGGAACTTGCTCGGAACAGCCGTAAGACAGACCGTGACCGACATGAGAGCGCTGCGCGACCGCACAGGCAAGTATGCTGACGTGCCTACAGTGGTTTACACACGCACCAATGCTGCTGGCAAGTTGGAGTACTATGGCTTGGCTAAGGGTGAGACAGCAGCTCCTGCTGGCGAAGGCTGGACACAACTCGACTACGACTTCGTGTCTGCCACAGTGAAGGACAACATGCTGGCCAACTATTTTGCCAACGATCCAGACTCCCGTCAGTACTGGCCTATATTCGACTCAGACATCAACGCGTCGAACAACGCATTGATCAACAACTACGGATATTAAAATAACTGAACTTTTGCATGTGGGGAAGTTAAGGGAAGTTAGTGACGTTAGAGGGAAGTTAAGGGACAAATGTCCTAAGTTTAAACTATAAGACTATTATTTCTTAACTTTCCGAACGACCGACGGGAGTGATAACAGCTTTAGCTTCTATCAATTTCCTCGCTTGCGAAACTTGAATTCAAATAATGAATTAACGGTAGGTTTTTAGTTATATATTAAAACAAAACGCAGGCCTCTCTGCCTCGTGAGAAGTGGAGAGGCTTTTTTCTTAAAATCTACTTTCGCAGGAATTGTTCCAGGGACAACAATTTTGTTCCAACAGCAATATTTCCCACATCAATAATTGTTCCAGCAACAATATTCCCAATATTTTTCAAACCACTTAAAAACCGGGAAACCTCATGAAGAAAGCAGTCTTTACTCTTATTTGCAGTCTTGCCTTTGCAGCAGGAGTTATGGCGCAGGATGCTCCGCTCGATGTCTCGAAGCGGGTGGCTGATTATCTGCTGAGCCATCACAACCACAACGTGTCAAAGGCACAGGACGGACACACTCACATCGACAGCTATTATCAAGAATGGAGATACGTGAATGGTGTGCTCGGAGTGGCAATGCTCAATCTTGCCGATGCGGCAGGTGAAAAGAAGTATGAGCAGTTTGTCAAAGAGAACTTTGACTTTTATTTCGAACCAAAAATACAGCGACAACTCAGGAAAGAATACGAATCGGGCGTGCGCGACAATGCGTGGCGCAGATTCTTCTCCATGTCGAGCCTTGATGACTGCGGAGCTATGGGCGCTGCCCTCTCCGAACTGGCACGACGATACAAAGACCAACGTTACGAGAATTATCTCGACAAGATAAGCCATTACATTCTTACTCAGCAGGGGCGTATTCCCGAAACAGGCATTTACTGCCGGGGAAGGGTGGGAGAGCGAACTCTCTGGCTCGACGACCTGTATATGTGTACTTCTTTCCTGGCTCATCAGGGAAGTCGCAAGGGTGCATCGTCCGACTTGTTGCAGAGAGCGGCAGAACAGGTTTTGCTCTTCGACAGTCTGCTCTTCGACAACGACAAGCACCTCTATTGGCATTGTTTCTATTATGACACGACCCATTCCCACGGCACCGCCCACTGGGGAAGAGCCAACGGATGGGCGTTTCTGGCACAGGCTCTCGTGCTCGACAGATTGCCCGAAGAGCATCCTCTGCGAGACAGATTGCTGCAGCTGTTCCGAAAAAGAGTGGAAAACATCATCGCCTATCAGGACGCACAGGGCATGTGGCACCAGTTGCTCGACAAGCCTGACTCTTATCCCGAAACTTCCTGCACAGCCATGTTTGTCGCAGCCATTGCGCATGGTGTGAACAAGGGCTGGCTCGACAGCTCGTTCGCCTCTGTGGCGCTGCAGGGATGGAAGGCTGTCTGCAGTCAGATAACCCCTGAAGGACAGGTGAAGGGCGTGTGCATGGGAACAGGCATCAGCCGCGACTTGCCTTTCTATTACAACCGACCGGCTCCGCTCAACGATGCCCACGGACTGGGAGCCGTGGTGCAGGCAGGAATAGAAATCAATAACATAACAACAAAAACAACAGAATAGATATGAAAAACTTAAAGCTAAAACTCACATTCCTGTCGCTGTGCGCCTTTGCTACAGCGGCTCATGCACAGCAAGTGAAAGGAAACAGCGTACTCTACACATCGTCTCAAGGCAACATGCGCATCGAGATGTGTTCGGAAAGCATGTTCCGTGTAACCAAGGTGCCTGCACAGCAGATGCCTGATAATGAGAAGTGGATGGTGGTCAACTACAACTTCCCACAGGTGAATTTCAGCGTGGACGGCAAACAGATAAAGACCAGTAAGTTGCAGGTAAGCATTCAGGAAGCTCCCTGGCGCATACAGGTGGCTGATGCTTCGGGTAAGGTGCTCTACGAGGAGTTGACATCGGGCTGCAAGGACAGCATATATAATGAGGTGAAGATGAATCCCGACGAGCACTTCTTCGGCTTCGGTGAGCGCATGGACCGCATCGACCAGCGTGGACAGCGTGTTCACCTCAATGTGGAACTGGGACGGGGCTCAAAGCCTGCGGTAGGCGGCAAGGACATTCTGAGAGCCAACTACTGTCCTGTGCCTTTGATGCTCAGCAACAAGGGCTACGCCGTGTTCTTCCATACTGCTGTGCCCAACGACTGGGACATGGGATGGACCAACAACGACAAGTACAGTTTCTCGGCACCTGGTGGCGACAACGACTATTATTTCATCTATGGCGAACAGTTGGAAACTCTGATTCACAGCTATCAGCAGCTCACGGGCGTGGCGCCTCTTATGCCACGTGCTGCCTATGGTCTGCACATCGGCTCGTACAGCGGTGGAACATGGCATCATGAGAGCAAGGCCAACGATACGTATGTGGTCAATCTCATCGACCGCCTGCGTCAGGAAAAGATTCCGTTCGACATGATGTGGCTCGACTCTACCTGGCGCCTCTTTGCCAAGTTAGGCAACGGAGGCTGTACCTTCGAGTTCCAGGATCAGTTTAAAGACCCAAAGGGCATGATCGACCATGCCTATAAGAATCATGTGGCAATGTTTGGTCTGCACATTCGTTCGCTGATCGACAACGGCAAGCGCAACAATCTGCTCACCACAGCACAGAAGAAGGGACTCACCATTCAGGACGGTGGAACCAACGCCATCATCAACTTCTTCGACGACAAGGCTGTGGACTGGTGGTGGAAGAATGCAGCCAAGAAAGTGACCGACCTGGGAGCCAAGTTCTTCAAGACTGATGTGGGAAGCGCTCTGAACTACAACAATCCAAACATCGAGCAGAAGGCTGCCCACAACCTCTTCCCTATAGCCTATGCCAAGGCACCTTATGAGAACTTTGCCAAGCTCAACGGACAGCGTGGCTTCGACCACACACGCGAGGGCTATGCAGGTATTCAGCGCTATCCTTTCATCTGGGCTGGCGACTGGGGCTCGGAGTGGCAGTGGTTTGAACCTATCATCCGCGGCGGTATTAATATAGGACTCTCTGGTGTCGGCTATTGGAGCCACTGTATGGGTGGATTCGAGCAGTATTCAGCCTACGACACCGACCTCTATCTGCGCTGGGTGCAGATGGGAATGTTCTCGCCTGTGTCCATCCTCTTCGGTATGGATCATCCTCGTTATCATGCGCCATGGACTTATGGCGAGGAAGCACAGAAAATATTCATCCAGTACGACTTGCTGCGTTATGCGCTCCTGCCTTACATCTACACCAGCGCCTGGGATATGTACAAGACCAGCCGTCCGCTGATGACACCTTTGTTCTACGATCATCTGCAGGATGTCAATACCTATCAGATTTCAGACCAGTATATGTTTGGCCGCGACATGATGGTGTGTCCTGTAACGGTGAAGAATGCACTCTCGCGTCCTGTTTACTTCCCCGGTGGTGACTGGCTCGACTTCTGGACAGGTGAGCGCATCAGCGGACGCCAGTACAAGTCGTTCCTCACACCTATCGAGATCATGCCTATCTTCCTGCGCCGTGGAGCCATCATTCCCCGTCAGGAAGCCATGCAGTACGTGGACGAGCGCCCCAACACCAACATCTCGCTGCTCATCTATCCTTCCGAGCATTCGGTGTACGAAATGTATGAGGACGACGGCAAATCGCTCGATTATCAGAAGGGAGTTTATGCCGTCACCAAGATGGAGAGCCGACTGGCACAGAACGAGTGGATACTCAACATCACGACTCCTAAGGGCGACTACAAGCCTGTTTCGCACTACTACAGCGTAAGTGTTTACCTTGACAAGAAGCCTAAACTCGTTACTGTAGCCGGCAAGTTTGTCGATGGATGGAAGTACGACGAGAAGTTGCGCTTACTTACCTTCGATGCAGGCGAGGGCGATATGGAAGTGGTTGTCAAGATGTAAAATCAAGACTTTGGGGGTTGAATACTTTGCCATGAAGCATATGGCTTTAACTTCTCCAACTACTCTAACTTCTTCATTTGCATTTATAAAGATATTACTATGTATAGAAACAGATTATTCTTATCGGTTGCCGCCGTGCTTGCAGGTACGGTGGCAATGGCTCAGGGCTCTTACAAGGCTCTGAAGTTCAAGACTGCCACCTCGCTCTACAACTACGAGATGCTGCCAGTACACGCTCAGAACTATGAGCGCCAGCAGGCTTTCGAAAAGGCTTGCCAGTCGAAGGAAGCCATGCAGCAATACGTGAGCCAGTTGCGCAGTCGTTTTGGTCAGTTGGCTGGCGAAATGCCACAGCGTGGCAAACTCAATGCCAAGGTAGTGGGCTCGTTGAAGGGCAACGGCTTTATAGTCGAGAAGATTGTCTTTCAGAGTACGCCAGGCCGTTACGTCACAGCCCATCTTTATCTGCCCGAGAAGGTGCAGGGCAAGATTCCTGCCTGTATCGAGATGTGCGGACATGGACTCGACGGAAAGGGCACGGGTTCGGGAAGTGCTGAGCAGTTGGCTGTCAATGGTATTGCTTCCATGGTGGTCGACCCCTTCTCACAGGGTGAGCGCCAGCAAACCATCGATGCACAGGGCAAGAATCTTACCCGTGGCGTAACTACCGAGCATACACTCATTGCTCCGGGCTTCATCCTCCTTGGCAGCAGCCTTGCCGCACAGGAGTTTTTCGATAACAGCCGCGCCATCGACTATCTGCTCAGTCGTAAGGACATTGATGGCGACAAGATTGGTTGTTATGGCTTCTCGGGAGGCGGCACGCAGTCATCTTATCTGGCTGCTCTCGACGACAGGGTGAAGGCAAGTTGTGTGGGATTGTTCTTCTCGTCGCGCGAAAGAACCCTGGAGACTCAAGGCCCAAGCGACGGATGTCAGTGGATTCCAGGCGAAGGACGCGAGCACATCGAGATAGCCGACATGGCGATGATGAATGCGCCAAAGCCTTTCCTGATTCTTGACGGACGTTTCGACTTCGTTGACCATTGGGGAGCCTTGCGTGGCTATGAAGAGGTGAATCGTTGCTACAGTCTGCTGGGAGCGCCCGATGCTGCCGAACAGTTTTATTACGACGACGGACACGCCATTCCCAAGCCCAGCCAGGACAAGATGGTAAGCTTCTTCCGCAAGGCTCTCTTGGGCGATGCACAGGGCGAGGTGAAGCCTTATACTTACTGGCGTAGTGACGACATGCGTTGCACCAAGACTGGACAGGTAAACTTGGAATACAAGGATGCGCTCAGCTCCATGCAGGAGTGTGAGGCACAGATGGACAGGCTGTCAGCCCAGCGCCAGGCTTTCTGTTCGCAGTCGGCCGACAAGGTGAAGGCTGACATTCTGAAGCTGTTGGGACTTTCTGGACTGAACGATCATTGGAATGCTATTGAGACTCGCCACGAATCGCAGCGCGACGTGGAGGAATATCGTTATCAGCTCGATTGCGAAGGTCAGTATCCTGTTCCTGTCATCGTCAGGATTCCGTCGGTTGCCAATCAGCAGTCGAAGGTTTGCATCCATCTTGCTGATGCAGGAAAGGCAAGTCTGCTGATAGAGACCGATCGTCGTGATGCATTCTCCGACGGCACGATTCATGTCTATGCCGACCTGCGAGGTTTTGGTGAGACGAGCGACATTTTCGAGTACAACCTTTCCAAGTATTGGAATACTCAGTATCGTTCTGCAGTAACATCCCTGCATGCAGGCAAACCGCTCATAGGTCAGCGTGTGCAGGATTTGCGCACCATTCTCAATTTCTGTTCGGCTGACGAAAAGTTGAAGGGCCGCCAGATTACAGTCAAGGCTGACGGAATGAACGCAGTCGTAGTGCTGTCTCTTATACACATCTCCGAGCCCACGAGACTACGCTGCATCTCG
>ENA-OZGC01001056-OZGC01001056.1-human-gut-metagenome-genome-assembly--contig:-NODE-1056-length-17383-cov-6.814231_pt1 | contig 17383 bp, 10 predicted proteins | sample MGYA00245109_ERZ653643 | MGnify/ENA primary metagenome ERZ653643 (study PRJEB26926, sample SAMN06165107) | human gut metagenome | biome: ENVO:00009003; feature: ENVO:2100002; material: ENVO:00002003... | reverse complement strand
GATACATATAGTAGCGGTCCTTTGGAAGTCCGGCAAGGTCGCAGATGCCGAAGTAGCTGCTGCGGCTTGGCCAGTAGGTATCGTAAGGAGTAGGCTCGCCCAGATAGTCGTAACCCGTCCACACAAACTCTCCAATCACCCAACTGTAATCATCCTGCAACTTCCAATCATCATCTGGAAGATTACTCCAAGAACAATACTCTGTATCATAGCTGGAGCACTGACCATCTGGATATGGGTTGTTATTGCAAGCACGCACCTCTACCGGGAACTTATACACACCACGAGAGCTGACTGTAGATGCCGTCTCGGAGCCCAAGAGGAATCCCTGAGGCAACTGCTCGATATTCTTATAATATTTATGTACGCGATAGTTGAAACCAGGGACATCCATCACCTGAGCAAAGCCTGATTTTAAAGCAGCTTCAGCCTTATCCATACCCTGAGTGACAGGACGAGAAGGGTCATACTGATGGCAGAGGTTCTGCAGATGCTTGGCTATCTCCACTCCCTCCTGACTCCATTGCTCAGGAATCTCATTGCCGATGCTCCACATGATGATGCTGGGGTGATTACGATGGTGCTTCACCAAGTTGGTGATGTCCTTGTCGCTCCACTCCTTGAAGAACTTGGCATAGCCATTCTTGCACTTGGGATAAATCCACATATCAAAACTCTCAGCCATGACCATCATTCCCAAGGAGTCACAAAGTTCCATCTGCAGGGTGGACGGCATATTATGGGCTGTACGGATGGCATCGCAGCCCATCTGCTTCATCATCTTGATTTGGCGGATAAGAGCAGCCTTGTTCTCGGCAGCTCCAAGCGGACCAAGGTCATGATGCAGACATACGCCTTTTATCTTTCGGGTTACGCCATTGAGCTGGAATCCTTCCTGCTTGGATACAGAGATAGTGCGGATACCAGTCTTCACCATCTGCACATCGGCCACTTTCTTGCCCTCGTATCGAATGAGGCTTACCTTATATAAATAAGGTGACTCAGGCGACCAGAGCTGTGGGGTTGCCACCTTCAAGGTAGTCTTGATGGCAGGAGTTGCGCCATTGATGGTTTGCTCTGCCACCTTCTTGCCATTTGCATCGGTCAAGGCGATGACAGTCTTTCCACCCTTACCGAGTTTTCCCTGTAAGAGTGCATTCACCTCCAGTTCGGCTTCCTCCTTCGAAGCTTTCAAGGTACGAACATAGGTATCCCAGGTAGAGAAATTCTCTTTGCCATAGAGTTCTACAGTAACGGGGCGATAAAGACCACCACCAGGATACCAACGGCTACTCTCCTCCACATTGTTCAGATGCACATCTATCACATTGCTTTTCCCAAACCGTATATAGGGTGTGATGTCTATGCGGAAGGCATTGTAGCCGTAAGCCCACTTGCCCGCTTCCTTTCCATTTACTGTGACTACAGGCTGGCTCATAGCTCCATCGAATACCAGGACGGCACGCTGATAGCCTTTAGGAGCTGTCCAGTTCAACTTGTACATACCCTCGCCTATCCATGGGAGTGCACCCGAGCGACCAGACTTCTCAGTCTTCTCGGTCTCTCCATTCTGTTCGATAGCCACCTTCTGCAGGTCCCATTTCTTATCGAAAGGACCAGATATTGCCCAGTCGTGAGGCACTGAGACCTGAGACCATGACTTGCCATCACGAGAGAAATCCCACGACTGCAAATTGATGATTTTTCGACTCTGCGCCTGACACAGTGTAGAGAATACCAAGGCAAGAGTCATGATAGTAATGCTTTTCTTTACCATAACGCTATTTAATGTTCTTATTTAAAACAAAAGTGCTGAAGCCAGCAATATGCCCTTATTGAACATTTTCCTCATTTGTTTTTTATTGTTTTTAGGTTTATTAGTATTCACATTCATTCATAATTTGCAAAAATACAAAAAAAGATGATATTATCAAAATAATATTTGTATATTTGCACCAAACTTAAAAACTAAACACAAACTATTGACATATGAAAGCATTTTATCTTTCCATCCTGATGGCGTTGGCCCTCTTGCCAGCCCATGCCCAGCGCAGGTACAATGCGATGAAGGAAACTAAAAAGGAGTTTTTCAAAACAGAGCAAGCCCGACTCATCGGCGACCAGATTCTCGACTACCAGAGAGTGACAGGCGGATGGCCAAAGAACATCGACATGGCAAAGCCCATGACTCATGAGGAGCGGCAGCAAGTACTCAATGACAAAAGCCGGCGCGACGACTCCACCACCGACAACGATGCCACCAATATGCAGATGACATATCTGGCTCGGCTCTATCAGGCCACCAAGAGCAAGAAGTATCGTGAGGCTTTCTGCCAGGGTGTGGAATACCTGCTGAGCGGACAGTACGACAATGGCGGATGGCCACAGTTCTGGCCCGGGATGCGTGGCTATCAGGTTCATATCACTTTCAACGATGATGCCATGGTCAACACCATGGAAATGCTGCGCGGCATCTATCTGCAGAAGGCTCCCTTCGATGGCAAGCTGACCGACAAGGCACTGCGCCAAAAGGCCATCAAGGCTTTCAACAAGGGTGTGGAGTGCATACTGAAGTGCCAGATAGTCAAGGACGGAAAGCCAACCATTTGGTGCCAGCAGCACGACCGCGTAACCTTCGAGCCTCGTCCGGCACGTGCCTTCGAGCTCTCGTCCTACAGTTCTAACGAGAGTGCACGCATCGTGGCTATGCTGATGGAGATTCCTAACCCAAGCGAAGAGATAAAACGCGCCATTCGTGGAGCCATGCAGTGGTTTGACACCTATAAACTGACGGGGCTGAAAGTAGTACGCAAGGGCAAGTTTGGTTCTCCTTTCAGAACAACCGAACTCGTTAAAGACCCCGATGCCACCACACCTCTGTGGGCAAGATACTACGACTTAGAGCACTGTGAGCCATTCGTGTGCGACCGCGACGGTGTGCCACGCCGGCATCTTTGGGAGATAGGTACAGAGCGTCGCAACGGTTATTCATGGTACAGCGACCGTACTGCTTTCATCTATCCTCTCTACGAAAAGTGGGCCGACAAGTATGATACGGCCAACAAGCTGAACCTCAGCCTCAACTCGCCCGGTGCCAACGAGCGTGGACTCATCAACATGAACCGCTTCTCAAAGCCAGAGCTGTCATGTTTCGATGCAATAGTCAATGCCGGCGAGCGCATACAGGATGCCATAGAGAAGGCTCCCGAGAACCCAGCAAAGCCTTTCAAGATACTCATCCGCAACGGAGTGTATCACGAGAAGGTCATTATCGACCGTCCCAATATCGTGCTCGTAGGCGAAGACCGCGACAGTGTCATCATCCAATATGCCGAGACCACAGCCTCACAAACCATTAAGGAATACAAGGGAAAGCCTGTACACATGGGGGTCATCGTACTGCAGGACAATGCCAACGACTGTATCATCAGCGGCATCACCGTATATAATAATTATGGTAGCACGGTGGAGAAGACCACCACACACCAGATGGCCATCTATGGCAAGGCAACGCGCACCATCGTCATCAACAGCAATATCTTTGCCGACGGCAACGATGCCCTCTCGCTATGGTGTCAGAATGGAGGAATGTACTATCATGCCGACCTCTACCTGCGCTGTCCGGGTGTCGACTTTATGTGTCCTCGTGGCAGATGCTATGCCACACGCTGCAAGTTTGTCGGCGATAGCAGAGCCATCCTCTGGCACGACGGCAGAGGCGACATCAACAACAAGTTTGTCGTGACATGTTCTTCCTTCGATGCCCTCTCGCCCACCAAGTTGGGACGCTATCACCACGACCACCAGTTCTATCTGGCCCACTGCCGTATGTCGAAAAACATCCTCGACAGTAACATCAGCTATGCCTATAGCGACAAGGTGCTCGACCCTTGCCCCTGGGGATTGCGCGTATATTATTATGGTTGCGAACGCGAGGGAGGCGACAGCGGATGGCTGCGCGACAATCTCGACCAGGCTCCTGGCCATCCAGCCTTCCATGGCCTTACTGCCTTTTGGACCTTTGATGGCAAATGGGATCCCGAAGCACGCATCAGAGACCTGTGGTATGTTCTGAAATACCAAACAAAATAAGAACTTTTAGCAGTATTTAGCGTTAAATGCGTTAAATACTGCTAATTTTACATCCAACTTATCCACTTTATAAAAGATTATTGCTACTTTTGGCAGCAACAAACGAAGTTATCTACTGACGATAAACAAAAAAGAAAACAAACATTTCTTAATGTATAACTAAAAACAAACCATTTATGTATCAACAAATCAAGAAGGGAGCTTTGGCTCTGTCTCTTAGCTTGTGTTGCGTCGGTGCATTTGCACAAAAGACCATCACAGGTAATGTGAAGGATGCTACAGGTGAACCATTAATTGGTGTAACTATCCAAGCCGGAAAGGGCGGAACAGTTACAGATATCGATGGTAACTTCAGTCTCCAAAACCTAAAGCCTGGTGACAAGATCACCATTTCCTATTTAGGATGTAAAACACAAACCATCACCGTGGGCAACCAGTCGGCGCTGAACATCGTCATGCAGTCTGCCGATAAGAGCCTCGACGAGGTGGTAGTTATCGGTTATGGCACGATGAAGCGTCGCGACCTGACGGGTGCCGTGGCTTCTGTTACTGGCGACAAGTTGGCTCAAAACCCTGTATCCAACATCGCCGAGGCACTGCAAGGCCAGTTGCCAGGTGTATCAGTAACCTCTCAGGATGGCCGTCCTGGCGGTTCAATGAGTATCCGTGTACGTGGTGGTGGTTCCATCACCCAAAGCAACGACCCTCTCTTCATCGTCGACGGTGTGCAGGTATCACGTATTGATGATATCCCTGCCGACAACATCGAGAGCATTGACGTGCTCAAGGATGCCGCCTCAACAGCCATCTATGGTGCGCGTGGTGCCAATGGTGTCATCATGATCACCACCAAGAGCGCCAAGGAAGGCAAGGCACAGGTAAAGTACAACATGTACTACTCTGTAAAAGAGAAGCCTACTACCTACGACACTGAAAGCGCCTACGACTACGTACTGCGCAACTGGAGCTATGCCACCTCTTATGGTGACAAGTATGGCACCAACGTTGCCAAGTATTTTGGTTTGGGCAGCGAGAACGGCAACCACTTGGAGGAATACCGCAACATGGGTACCCACAACTATCAGGACGACCTGCTCAGCAGTTCTCACGCATGGAACCACGATCTGAGCGTCAGTGGCGGTACTGAGCATACCAAGTACTATGCTTCTGTCAACTATACCAATGACAAGGGTTCACTGAAAGACACAGGTTTCCGCCGTTGGAATGTAAACCTCAAGTTGGCACAGGACATCACCAAGAACCTGAAGTGGAACATCGATGCCCGCTACAGCGAGATGCGCTTCCAAGGCAGCCAGTTCAAGTATGCCACTTCTTCATATGCTTACCGACCCATCGACACTCCTTTAGGTGTGGACGACCCATCATTATTGGGTATGGGCGATGCCAACGTTGATCCTAAATACAACCCTGTCAGCATCTATGACAGCTATACCCAATACAACACCCACTACCGTCTGCGTGCCACCAACTCGCTCACCTGGACTCCTATCAAGGGACTGACAGGTAAGACCGAGCTTACCCTTGCCCGCAACTGGCGTGAACAGCAGACCTGGGACGACGGCTACGAGAAGGGCTACAACCATGCCACCCAGGTAAAGAGCAATGGCTACAACGTGCGTTGGACCACCACTGCCAACTATGCCGTACAGGGATTGGGCGAAGACCACAGCCTCGACTTCCTCTTGGGTAACGAGGTTCTTGCCAGCAAGAGCAACTCCACTACTTTCAATGGCTATGGCTATCCTTTAGGATGGGACATGGACACAGCCTTCGGTCAGCTCAACATGAGCCACATGGAGTCTACTTCTCTGAAAGATACCAACAAGTCGGAGATCGGCACGCCAAACCACACCCTTTCTTGGTTCGGACGTGTCAACTACTCTTACCTGAGCCGTTACCTCTTCACCGCTACTTTCCGTGCTGATGGCAGCTCTAAGTTCGCACCCAACAACCACTGGGGTTACTTCCCTGCTGCAGCTGCTGCATGGCGTATCTCTGACGAACCTTGGATGAAGGGCACACAAGACTGGCTGAGCAACTTGAAGCTCCGTCTCTCTTTCGGTACTTCCGGTAACGATAATATCGACGCTTCGCTATGGAAGGCTACATGGATAAGCGAAACTACTGAGGTTGACGGCCAACTTGTCAACACCTTCCGTCCTGGCACCATGATGGCCAACCCCGACCTGAAGTGGGAAACTACCATCTCTCGCAACATCGGTCTCGACTTTGGTTTCTGGGACGGTCGTCTGCGCGGTACATTAGACTTCTACTGGAACACCACCAAGAACATCTTGATGATGGTTCCTATTGACACTTCTACTGGTTACACCTACCAGTTCCAGAACGTAGGTAAGACCTCTAACAAGGGTGTCGAGCTTGCCTTGAGTTACAACATCGTCAACAAGAAAGACTGGGGCTTGACATTCGGCATGACCTACAACTTCAACCACAACAATGTAGACGAACTCTTCGACAACGTATTGGCAGATACCCATACCAACTGGGGATCACAGATGCGTATGCCATACTACGACTACGTCATCCGCAAGGACAATCCTGTAGGTTTGGTTCAGGGTTACAAGTCATTGGGCTTCTACACTGTTGACGACTTCAACGTAAGCGCCGATGGTGTATGGACACTGAAGGATGGCATTCCAGACAATACAGCCTGCAACTATTCTGCAGGATGCGCCAAGGCTTACAAGCTTCCTGCTGGTCAGAAGGCATTCCCTGGCATGTACAAGTTTGCCGATGTAGATAATGACGGCACCGTGGCTTCTAACGACGTAACTATCATCGGTAAGACCAAGCCAGAGCATACTGGTGGTTTCAACATCTCTGGACGTTATAAGAACTTCGATCTCAACGCCAACTTTGCTTATCAGATTGGTGGCGACGTTTACAACGCCAATGCTCTCCACGACATGATGGGTAACAAGGATACAGGCTTCGGCTCTGCACGTGTTTCCGAACTGGCAGACTGCTGGAAGATGTATAATGTAGACAACAATGGCAACCTCTATGCCGTTACCAACCCTGACGAGCTCCGCACCCTGAATGCAGGTGCCAAGTATGCCTTGCCATACTGCGAGTACGGTCTGGTAACCAGCGAGTTCATCGAGGACGCTTCTTATCTGCGCCTCCAGAACCTCTCTGTAGGCTACACCTTCCCTAAGACATGGATGAAGCCACTCGGCATCAGCAACCTGCGCATCTATGCCACTGTTACCAACCTCTTCTGCATCAAGGGCTATAGCGGAATCGATCCTGATGTCAACACAGACTTCAATGCTGGTGGCAACGGATTCCCTACCCCTAACTACGACTACCAGGCTTATCCTAAGACACGCTCTTGGACATTCGGCCTCAACTTAGCATTCTAATCTATTAAAACAGAATATTGACATGAAAAATAGATATTTATATATAGCTTTATGTGCGGCAGGCCTCCTCTCTGGTGCCACCTCATGTAACGATTATCTGGAGACAAGTTCACCATCCACTGTTGATAAAGGATTTGTATTCTCCACCACCACCACAAAATGGGCAGCTTTGGAAGGTGCCAAAAAGTCTATGATGAATGCCTACACCCTGCAGGTGTTCGGTAGCGGACTTTATTATGCTGCTGATATTGCAGGCTCCGACATCATGCGCCATCCAGAGGCTCACAACAACCAGTTGGGACGCCATATTCCTGAAGGTCTTTACAGAAATGGTACCGAAGTAGGCAACTACAACCTCCTCTCTTATCAGAAAGAGGGAACAGATGGAGCATATGGTGCGCTGTTTGATGTCATCGGTAAGTGCAACGCCATAACCTCAGCCTTCGAGGCGGAAGAAGGATTCAACGAGATGATGGCACAGACAAAACCTACCGACGAGAGTCAAATTTATGGCGAGGCTGTAGCACTGCGTGCCACCTGCTACCGCGAACTCATCAAGTACTTTGGCGATGTGCCTTGCCCTGCTGAGTTTGGCAAGCCTGCTGGCGGTATCGCCTCACGCGACTCTATCTATGATGTCTGCATCGAGCAGCTCAAGAAGGTGGAACCGCTGATGTACGTACTGGGAGCTTGCCCTCACTACACCACCAATGCCAAGAATTACTATTCACGTACCTACGTCGACGGACTCATTGGCCGCATGGCTCTGGAGGCAGGAGGCTATCAGACTCGCCGTGGCGACATCAAGCGAGTAGACGGTCAGGGCAATCCTCTCACCTTCGAGACCATGGGAACAGCCAACGCCGGTGCAGAATATGGCCGCCGTTCAGACTGGCAGAACCTTTACAACACTGCCAAGACCTACTTCAAGAAAGCCATTGATAATTCAGGAACAGCCATATTCCACGATACCGACCCACGTGAGAAAGACAATAAGGGACGCGTATTCGGCAACCCTTACCAGTATTTCTTCCAGCAGATGCACGAGGCTGATGTTACTTATGCTGACGAAAGTATCTTCGAGGTTCCATACACCCAGGGCTCTGATGGTGGTGTGACCACACAGAGTGAGCGTTCTTATTGTTTGGGACGTGGTTCAAGCGGTGGCGGTAAGAACGCATATCCTTGCAAAGCTTATGGTCAGGGACGTGCCAACCCAGCCTTCTACTATGGCGAGTTCGACCCCAAGGACTTGCGTCGTGACGTATGCTTCACGGTTACAGGTAGTACAGGTAAGGGTACGGAGACCCTGATACCTCTCGTACCTAACTCTAAAGCTGCTGGCGGTGGTATCTGCTGCAACAAGTTTGATGAGAATCGCCAAACAAAGGTATGGACCAAAAACCAGCGCCGTTCAGGTATCAATAGTCCTTACATGCGCCTGTCTGAAATGTACTTGGGCTATGCAGAGGCTTGTGCCGCACTCGATGCCAACAGTGCCGAAGCCAAGACATACCTTACCAAGATACGCAACCGTGCTTTCCGCACACCTGCAGAGGCCAATGTGGATGGTTTTATCGCTAAGGAAGGCTCTCTGCTCAAGGCTGTCATCGATGAGCGCGGCTTCGAGTTTGCAGGAGAGGGCGACCGTCGTTTCACTTTGATTCGTACAGGTCTGTTGCCTGAAAAGATTCGTGAAATCAAGGAACTCACCCGCAGAATGTTGGATGGTCTGGAGTCTAATGGTTATTACACCTTCGAGAATGGCAACACCATCTCAAGCTATATCTATACCAAGAGCGTGGATGCCAAGACTGAGAAAGGTTACCGACTGACCGCACAGTGTCCAGAAGGAAAGGAAAACGACCCAGTACTCTATCCTTCATGGCGCGGCCAGAACGACAAATGGGAGGCTTACGGCTTGGATTACAAGACAGAGACTCCTTTGACCAACGTCGCCATCAAGGGCTTGTTCAACAAGCTTTCTGCAGAAGAGGAGACAGCTCTTGTAGCAGACGGTTACAAGAAGGTAAACTGGGGTAAGGACCTTGCAAACTATGATGACGAGTACTACAAGTATCTCTTCTGGGATTACGACTATGTAAAGGCTCCTATCTATCTCTGGCCTCTCACTCCTAACACCTTATCTTCTGGTGGCTTCGAGAATGGTTACGGCTTTAAGAACAAATAACACAAGGATTCAAGAAAGAATAAACTTAGAGTTTATAAAAAATCATCAGGCGGGAGGACGCAACAGGCGTCTTCCCGCTTTTCTTTTGTCTCTGTCAATTATAGTTACGTATCGTTATCTCCTAAAGAAGCACATCGTCAGCTATCAGTAAATAAGGTACTCCGCAGAGCATCACACTTGCGAACAAAGGTATTAAACTGAAACCAATTTTGGTATGCTTAATAACGGCAAAGAAAAAAAGTTCCAACCTCATTAGGATGTCAAACTAATGACACCAAACGGAGTTGGAACACCATACAATCTTTTTATAAATTCACAACTTAAAGTTCAATTAAACTTTCCCCAGTATGTTCCACACGCCCTGAAGGGGCAGAAGCTCTTAGCCCAGGGCAACACCCTGGGTTGTTACGGGCGTTAGCCTATCGCCCTGTAAGGGCAAAAGCTTTATGCAGTGCCTGAAGTTTTAAAGCTTTTGCCCTTTCAGGGCGCCTTGCCGATTACTATTAGACCCAGGGCGCTGCCCTGGGCTAAGAGCTTTTGGGCTTTCAGCCCGTACTTAAAGCACTTTGTGAAAGTTCAATTACATATTCACAACCTTCTTGACGGATACATGACCTTGAGCGTCGGTAGCCTTAACGATGGTGACACCATGACCGGGAGCAGACAGACGCTTGCCAGAGAGGTCGAAGTACTCGGCCTTGGCTGTCTGAGCAGCAGCATAATCAAAAATCTCGATGCCAGTAGTAGAGGCACCAGACATCTCCTTTCCATTAGCATCATAGGTCTTGGCAGTGCTGTAGTTCTTGATGGCATGATCGAACTCGGCTATATCTGCTGTAGGAAGTACATCGGTATAAGCCTTCCATATTTCTACCTTGCCTGCGCCAGAATACTTCTCGCAGATGGCAGGAACATCTACTGTCTTGTCGAGATAATGCTGGGTGTAAGAGGCTACGGTCTGAGTAGGAACCCAATCGGTTTTGGTCACACCAAAACTTTTACTTATCTTAGCGCCATCAATATTGGTGTAACCCTCCATCAAGTTGTTACAACCCTTATAGATGCAGTCATAACCTTCAGCTTTAGAGATATTCAAGCTACCGCCTCTGTCTGAACGGATAGGCGACTTTGTATTCTCGAAATAGCATCCCTCTTCGTATGCTACAGCTCCCGTACGAATATCCCAACCATCCTCACAACCACGCATATAGTTATTATAATAATGTACATGACCACCACGTTGGAGAGGAAGACGAGAACCTTGGATATTATCAAAGAAATTGTGGTGGAAAGAGATGGTACGGCAGTTATCATAAACATCTGAATCACCCTTACCCCACAAGCAGCTCTTGTCATGGTCGTGGAAATAGTTATAGCTGAAAGTCATCCACTGCACATTGTTCTTACAGTCGAGCAAACCATCATAGCGGTCTTTATTGGCTGCACCACCATTGAAGAACTCACAGTGGTCAACCCAGATATGTCCACCCCAGTTGGTCTTGGCACTTACCTTATCAGCCTGAATCCCGATGCAGTCAGGGTCGCCCACTTCTACTTGCGCACCATTACGCCAAGCCACAATCTTATTCTCACCTGTTTTGAGCACAGGAACACCCTTCATGGTGAAACGGCAGTTACGGATGATGATGTTATCAACCGACTGCATCACGAAGGTGATATGAGAAAAGAGAGGAGCCTTGCCTGTTGCAGGGTCCACCACACCAATCAAAGTCTTGTTAGGAGCAACCATAATGCGCTCGCCATATGTTGTTTCCACGCCAGTTTTTCCACTCTGGTCATCAAGCAAACGACCTGTACTCAGATCATCCACATAGCACTTGATGCCTGTAGTAATATCATGATCTACGATAACGATATATGGGTCAGTTGCCTGGAGATAGGCCTGCAGTTGAGAGAAGTTGTCTGCCTTTACCACCTTGCCACCAACACCACCGGTAGTTCCTCCGGCACGATACCAGTTGGTACCAGGAGTACCTTCATAGGCAGCGAAGCCATCCAAAGAGAAGTCACGGCCATCCTGGGTCTGTGCATTGACCATCATAGAGAAGCCACAGAGCAAAGCAGAAGCCAAGAGAGTTTTACGACAAACAGCCTTAAGCTGTGCAGAAACGATAGAGTTAATTTGTTTCATTATAGGATTAGTTTTTGTTTAATTTGTTCCTTTGAGAAAAAAAGGGCTGTCCTCGTCAAGAAGAGACAGCCCTTAGTATTATTTATCTTTCCCCCTCGTTGGGGAAAACATGTGTTTATTATTCTGTTACAGGTACAAGTTTGATGAGAGCGATTGTAGTTGGATCACCCTTTGTAATCTTATGAGCACCTGCCTCAAGCACAACTGTTGTAGGAGCTCCTGCCTGCTTTACGCCATCTACTTTTACATTAGTTTTTGTACCAGAAACGCCATAATATACATACAGAGTCATCTTCTGAGATGTGGTGAAAGATACTTCTGTACCGTCTTCCATCTTAAGACTTGCGGAATAAGTAACACCTTCTATTGTGGTACTCTCCTTTCTTACATTTTTCTTTGTACCTGTCAAAGCAAATGCACTATTTGAAAGAGTACCATCAGCTGCAAAGCTGCAAGTTACTGTACCCTCAATAACTGGAGCATCTGGAGTATCAGGAGTTGGATCTGGGGTAGGATCTGGGGTAGGATTTACTGTGCCACCATCGCCAGAAGCATTGCTCTCACCGAACACCTTGACAACACCAGAAGTATAAGAGTCGAGAATGCTTGCCAAAGCAGGCCATGGCTGCTGATGACCATTTGTTACGACTGTCTCATCAGGAATAACGAAATCAATATCACCATGATTCAAACGACCTGCGCCATAGAAGCCTTCTACGATAGAAGGAACATCTTCTGCCTTATCTGCAGCGTATGCATACATGAGGCTTGGATTGGTATCGAAGTTGTTGTAAGAAGTACCACCAACCAAAGTCTTTACGCTTGTAGGAACCTGCTCACTTGGATCAGAAACCTCGTATGCATCAAAGCTTGTGTTATTGTCTGCATATGTGATATAGCTGAAGTTTTCAGGCTTGTTGGCAAATACATTGCCGTATGCCTTAATCAAACCACCATTCTCATCAGAGAAAGTACCATCGCCCTTGGCATCAGTACCCTGCAGAGAACTCATGATAGGACGCTTGGTAGCATCAAAGTAGTTAGACTCCATGAACACACTTGAGCCACTGGTTGCACCAATACCATAAACATCATTGTGCTGATAGTAGTTGTTGTACATGTGAACACTCATGGTACGAATACGAGCCATACGAGAGTCAGAATGGTCAAACCAGTTGTGGTGATAAGTGATATAGTTAGGACCAGATTCACTCTTCATACCACACATAGAAGCCTTACCATTATCCCAGAAACGGTTGTATGCTACAGTTATATACTGGGAGTCACCCTTGATATCTACAGTACCATCACCCTTGGCCTGGTCGGCAGCGCCACCCTTCTTGCCATAGAAGAGATCCATGTTGTGAATCCATACATGAGAGTTATCAGTATCAAGAGACATAGCATCATCCAGGCAACGCATGATAGCAAAGTTACGGAACTCTACACTCTTGGTATTACGAAGCAAGAAACCAAATCCATGTACAGTAGCATCATCACCGACTCCTTCGACAGTCATGTTCATTACAGAGTGAGCACCCTTACCCTTAATCTGCAAACCTTCTTCAGAACTTGAAATTCCGTCCAAGTCAGAAAGGCTTACCTTACCGATGATACGGAATGCGATAGGAGTTGTATCCTCACCCTTTTGGTAAGCATCAATAATAGCCTGAAGACCTGTAATCGTCTCTGGCTTACCTGTATTGACGGTTGTAGAAACGGTCTTAGCTGTCTTGGCTGTAATATACAGAACCTTAGCACCAGCCTTCAAAGTACCATCATTATTATAAGCACCTACACCATCATATTTGAAATGAGCAAAGCCCTCACGATTGTAGCTCTTTACTACCAAGTTAGAAGCTGTATTGGCACCAGCAATCTCTGTGCCTTCTGCATTGACAGGAACAACCTTTACAGAATAAGTACCAGCCTTCAAACCGAGAACATCTGCACGATAGTAAGAAGCATACTGACGAATCAACTGAGCATCAATCTTCTTGCCATCTACATATACATTATAAGAAGAAGCACCCTCGAATGGAGCCCACTTCAGGTAGGCAGACTCCTGCCAGCCCTTTGCCTCAGTAATCTGAATCACACCTGCAGGATTGTCAATATCACCACTTTCGCCCTGATCGGCCTTCTTTGCAAAGCTGATGGCTTGAACAGAAGCATTGTACTCATCACTCTCTGCACCAGACTTAGGAGCAATGATGGTCTTGTCACCTTCGAACTTAACACTTGTCAAGTCGGCAGTATTGTAATACTTCACATCACCCGACTTGGTGGTAACATACATCTGATTTACCTTGCTGTTACGAGCAACGGCATGGGTAATCTTGTCGGTAGAACCAGGAGTATCGGTAGATCCGCCACCTACAGTCTCAACCTTGATGCTGTAGATGTACATACCACCAACATTTGTGGTCAAAACAACATCACCATCAGCAGTTACCGTTCCGACGTTTGTTACTTTATCTGCAGAAGTAGCATTAAAAGAACCAGAAACAGGAGTAATGTTTGTTGCATTCAAACCACGAGCAACGTCTGTTTTACCAGTACAGCAACTAACAGTTACTTTCTGACCAGCCTTCAGACTTGGAATAATCAAAGAAACTCCATTTCCGTTCAATTCCAAGCGAGAAGAACCATAGTTCAAGCGAACCTTAGCCTTTCCTTCATCTTTTGTTGTAGGAGCACCAGCAGTAAACTTCAAGCCCTTAGCATAAGCCAATTCTGAGCCATTTGCCACAAGAGCTTCATTCTCCAAAGCTAAGGTATAGCAATAGCGATCGGTTCCCAATACCCAATTAGCATCAGCTGCACATAAAGCCTTATCAGCCTCGCTCATTGCACCAAATGTCCATGTCTGTGCCATGGCAGCACTCAAACTCATCAAGAGGAGTGCCAGAGTAAATACCATTTTCTTCATTTTACGTTCCTCCTTTTTTACTTGATGATTACTTTCTTACCATTCACGATGTAGATACCCTTGTTCAGGTTCTGGGTAGAAGTACCCACAAGCTGACCATTAAGATTGAACACCTTGCCTGCGAGAACTTTGTTGCTTGTCTCAATGTTGCTGATACCTGTGGTGATATAAGCAAAAGAAAGTTTCACAAGCGACATGTCCTGAGTCTCAGTAGTCTCATCGTTGTAAGTAAGATTGACATTGTCACCATCGAAGGTGATTTCTTTGACGGTCTTGCCAACCTGCGAGCCGCCGATTGTTACGGTTTGCTTGTTGTCTGCCATCGCAGCAGTAGACAAAAGCACTCCTAACAACATGAAGTACACTTTTTTCATTGTTTTTAGCGTTTTAGTAGATTGTTGTTTTGAGTTTCTGCTGCAAAAGTAAAACAAAATAATAAAGGACGGATATGTTTTCGTCAAAAAAGCTACGCAAACGTTTGCATAAGTGGTGTTCTGACAATTTATCATTCACCAAGGAAAAAGACTATCAAAATGGCACAAAAAGGAACAAAATCAACCAAAAGAAAAACTTCGGGTAACAACTCAGCACCCACACGGAGAACTGACAGCGACAAATGCGATACTTGGGTTATCAGCCTTACGACCCAAAGAAACTGCCGCTTAATACTGGAGAAATTCGACCTGTACGGTTGGTACGCCCTGAAAGGCACAAAAGCAGCACGCCCTGAAAGGGCAGAAGCTTTAAAACTCCAGACAATTAATAAAGCTTTTGCCCTTACAGGGCGCCTTACCAATTGCCATTATACCCAGGGCGCTGCCCTGGGCTAAGAGCTTCTGCCCTTTCAGGGCGTGCTGATTATAGGAGTTGCTGTCTTAACTCCTGAACAAAGATAACTCCTTAACTCCCTTAACCTCTAAGGCATTTGTCTTAACTCCCTTAACTCCTTAACTCCCTTAACTCCTTTTTTTAAAAAAACTACCTCCTTTTCAGCAGCACGAAGATGATGACGGGGGCACCAAGAAGTGGGGTGACTGCTCCGAGGGGAATCATGCCGTTCTGGGTGGGAAGGACGCATAGCCAGTTGCACAGCAGGGCGATGACCGAACCCAAGAGCATCGTGGAGGGCAAGAGAACACGATGATTCTCGGTCGTGACGAAGAGACGCGCGATGTGGGGCGTGGCCAAACCGATGAAGGCGATGGGACCACAGAAGGCGGTGACCGTAGCGGTGAGAACGCCTGTGACAAGGAGCAGCAGAAGGCGGAGCTTACGGGTGTCGTAACCCAGGTTCTCTGCATACAGCTCGCCTAAGAGAAAGGCATTGAGAGGTTTGACAAGCGCCAAAGCCGCTAAGAGGAAAAGACCGATCACCACGGCTGCCACAGGGATGCTGGCGAGCGAGACGTTGCCGAAACTGCCCATTCCCCAGACGGTGTAAGACTTCACGCCCTCGCTCGTGGCAAAGAAGTTGAGCAGCGTGATGGCGCTGTTGGCCAGATAACCGATCATCAAACCGATGATGAGCAGCATGGTGCTGCTGCGCACTACAGCCGAAAGTGTCGAGATGAGCGCCGTCACCGCCAAGGCGCCCACCAAAGCCGAAAACAATACCGCCGCATAACCCGCCAGGGAGAGCGATCCTGCCGACAGACTGCCGCCCATGCCCAGCATGACGATTGCCACCGCAAGGGCTGCTCCGCTGTTGATACCAAACACATCGGGACCCGCCAAAGGATTGCGGAAGGTGGTTTGCAACAGGAGCCCGCTAACAGCAAGAGCCGCTCCTCCCATCAGCGCCATAATGGCCTGAGGCAGTCGCGACTCTATGATGATGAAGCGCCAGGTGTCGGACGCTTCTCCCGTAACGTTTCCTGTAAGAACTGCCCATACGTCGGCCAGGGGAATGCTGACGCTTCCCATGGCGAGGTTGAGTACGAAGAGCACAACCAGCAACAGGGTTGCTGCCGTAAGGGCGACAATGGTTTGGGGACTTTTCATAAATGCAGCTTTGAGTCTTTTGAAAATGTTACGACTGCAAAGTTACATTTTTTCCTGCAACCGGCAAAAAATTTATTGAAGTTTCGAATGGCTTTTTATCCATCTCCATACCAAGGCGACGCCTGGAATGATGCAGACCATGAGGTCGGCAAGTCCTGCTGCTGCCATCATGCTCGCATCGGCATGAAGCGTGGTGTAAGACTCGGTAGGAATCAGAACGCCCTGAAGCACAACGGCGTAGACCAGGAAGACAAGCAACTCGCGGGTTGTTGCCTTGCTGTGATAATCGAAACTGCTGTGGATGGTGTGAAAAATGCTTTTCACAGCCTCAGCTACGTATTTCTGAAAGCCAAACTCGGGCATTCTCCATCCCGTACTGCCCCACTCTGCGTTTGCGTTGCCAAGATTCATGTTGGCTTGATTCGTTGTCAGTTCCATAAGCCTAATCATTTAATTCATATTTCCTTTTCTGATGCAAAAATACAAGAGCCATATTACACCATGATGTAGAACGTGTTACAATCGTGTGACATTTTTATCGGAAGGTTCGGGAGTTGTTTTTGTTCAGGAGTTAAGGAGTTAAGGAGTTAAGGAGTTAAGGAGTTAAG
>ENA-OZGC01001038-OZGC01001038.1-human-gut-metagenome-genome-assembly--contig:-NODE-1038-length-17582-cov-8.545958_pt1 | contig 17582 bp, 23 predicted proteins | sample MGYA00245109_ERZ653643 | MGnify/ENA primary metagenome ERZ653643 (study PRJEB26926, sample SAMN06165107) | human gut metagenome | biome: ENVO:00009003; feature: ENVO:2100002; material: ENVO:00002003... | reverse complement strand
TCGCTCATTTCATCAAGATTTTGGTTGCATTATCCGCATTATTTGCATTTTGGTGGGTGAAAAATGCGGAAAGTGCAGAAAATGCAGGTTGACAATCATAATTTCGCATATACTCCGTGACGTACCTTTTGGAAATGGATTCCGGTGAACCGCTTGACAAAATCCTTGAAAGTCCGCTCTGCCATAGAATTGGCTGTCGCAATTTCAACGCCCTGCTCGGTTGTGAATTCCTCCGGCAATGCGGCTATGACAGCCCGTTGCAGTTCTGACAGCGATAAATCCTTGATTATGCCTTGTACCCTTGTGGCGGTGGCCTTGAAATAATCCACAAGACTTATGGCATTTTCCACCGAAACAAGATCTATTTCAGTTTTGTCAGCCTCGCCACAAGCCCATCGCGCCATCTGGATTATCAGACAGAAGCGTATGGCATGAAAATCGAACTTGCTGAACACACCTTTCAGCGCGTCATTCTCTTCGCGGTTGCAGTCCTCGGTGTTCTCCCGTTGCCATTGATAGAGCCGTGTCTTTGCCTCCGGCGAGAAACTGATGATTGTCGGGATAACTTTGCCGTCTTCGTCCGTTTCGTATGGCATTTCCACAAGTTTGCCGATAATTTCAGCCCATGAAGCCTCTATGTCGAATGAGGGTTCTTTGTCGCTCCACGCCTGTTTGTCCTGATTGTTGGCGATGACGAATAGAAGGCGGTCAATGAAGCCGTTGGAGCTGCGGCTGCCTTGTGCGAGTTCGTTGAGGATGCCGTTCTGGATCGTGCCGACAACCGACACAAAAGGTCTGCCGATATATACGGAGTCTTTCGCGCCCTTACGGTCGGAGAATATGGGATTGGCATTGTAGAGTTTCAGCCAATATTCTTCATCAGAGCCTTTGTTGTAGCGGTTGAAATTCTTGAACCATCCGGCAAGTTCATCATTCCACATGCAGATGCCACGCAGATTATGGGAGTGAATAAGCATCATTGCCTCCGGCGTTGCGTCCGAAATCAGGAACCGCTTGTTAACAGGCATTACCGGATGCGCAACACTCCTTTCTTTCATCGGCAACTCGCATTGGCGGTTATACTCGGCAAGTTCTTTTTGGAAGGCACTGTGGCTTACATCGTCAATGTCGGAGAACGGACGGATGGCGAAGTTCAGCGGATGCGACTTGCACGCTCCGGGTCTGCCGACAAGGGCCATGAACAGAATGGCACTCTCATCCCATTTCCCTTTCAGCCGGGCGAAATGGGTGTTGCCGACACCAAGACCGAGAGCCACGAGCATAGCCCCGGCGAGATAATCCACCGGATAACCGTAGCAGTCGTTAGCCTCGCGTATAATACGCTGAATCTTCATCGGCATGGCACTGAGAGGAAAGTCACCGCCACGCATACTGACGCTCATATCCACAGCCTTGCCGAGTATGAGCATAGGGTCGATGCCTTTGGGGTTAGATGTGTTCTTTTCCATAGGCAATCAGGATTTGGATTCGAGATACTCGTTTACCTCACTCAGTTTGTAGCGGCTGCTGCGGCCAACCTTGATTGCGGTGAGTTTACCCTTTTGCACAAGGTTCCACACCGATGTCGGCTTGATACCGAGTTTGGCACAAACTTCGGCTTTGGTAAGAAGTCGGTCTTCTTCCGCCTTCATAAGTAGCGGAAGGAGTCGGTCGCGGGTGGCGTCGATGGTGTCAACCACAAGCTGATGGAGGTCGCTGAGGCTGACAGTAAGGAGAATGTTAGGAGAGTTGGGGTCGGAGAGAGAGGCTTGGAGAAGATTATATAAATTCATTGGCAGTGGTGTTGAATATATAAGATATTCGCCGACTTTATACGTTGGCACAGCCCCGGCGCATTGGGCGGTGACAAAGGTCCGAAAAGGACGTAAAGGGTGCTGTCGGCTCTTTTCGCTGAAGCCAACAAACAGTTTGTTCCCGACTCATCTTCGGTCGGAAACGGACGCAATTCTCCCTATCCCATGCCGCCTTCAGAGTGAAGATAACAAGGGGGCTATCCGCCACACTTGGGCGAACATACGTCGGGTGCAGACGCCATCACTGGGCGAGTGCCATCATTTTTAATGGGTAAATTTCGCGCGGGTCGCGCTTTCTAAGACATTGTTTTCCAATCTGTCAGTCAGACACTTCCGATATTTCAACTTGACGCTGCCACTATATCCACAAAATCCAGCGTGTTGACAATCGGGTACAATCTTCCCTTATAATTGGAAAACCGTCTTTCTCTGAGCCATTTAACAGCAGCCATTCCATTTGTTTGCAAACCGTTGGGTCATCGCTTCCTCAGTGCGTGTTGTTAGCGGTTCGCGTCTGCCGTCCTTTTCAGGCTCTCATATTCATAGTGTTCCGGACGACTTCATCCGGGATTAGGTGTAGGTTTGAACACAAAAAAGCGTAGCACAGTCAGGAGCATCATTCCAATCCGATATATAAAAGTTGAATGTGTCGGACGGTGGCTCTGCCATCTTGTGTTACATAAAGATACGAAATTTTTTTCGTTTTTCCAAATCAGCACAGTTTCAAAGGTGCTTTTCTGGGTAAAATTAGCCCTGTAACTACATCATCTTGCATGTGTTACAAGAAAATGCAGTTATCGGCCATCCGGGCAGGAAACATAGGCGCATAACAATGGCTATACCATTCGCCTCAATGCCTCCGCATTCTTTCCATGCGCAGATGGCGGCACGCTTCTTTGGCTGTGCGTTGATAATCGTTCCCCTAACAAGGGGATATATGTCTTTTCGCCCATGAATGGACTTTGACGGACAAAATCATGCCGGGTGACCGTCACGGCAGAGCGATGTGTGTGATTAGCCCATGAGATAGGCTGTGTGTTGATGCTCCGCTATGGTCACATGAAAATGCCATCACGTTTTCTGATTAGCCTTATCTCTTGTCGCAACTGGGCATGACGCTGTCACGAAGTGCTGGGGCACATTCGTCAAAATCCTTGTTGCGGCCAATGAAAGACCATCAGTACAATTCTAACGAAGGTAAGTTGAAAAAGGTTCAGAGGACAGTGAGAAATTCTCAAAATTTCCATTTCTCCACTCCTCTAAAATTGAAAAAATGTGCTTATAATCCTCCAAAAGTGGGTTAAAAACCATAGATTTGGGGAATTAAAACGCGGTTTTGATAATCTACACGTATTTATAGCGTTAAATCAATTCGCTATAAATCAATATTTATCTCATACTTATCGTCTATCAAAATATACTTTACACTGTGTCTTTGTGCAAGAGCCAAGAACTGTGCGTTATCGTTCAAAACAGTATCTAAAGTACACCACTCATCATCTATACGTTGCTCAATGACACTTGCATATCTTTTCAGATCATCAAAGTGATTTCTTATATATTTCTCACTCATTACAAGACAATAGTACTTAATATGATCGAGATATTTTTTTCCAAAGTCTTGTGCCCAATAAAAAGGAATGTAGCAACCCTCTACTATCAGATTTTGTCTATTCTCTATGGCTGTCTTGATTATTTCTCTAACAATCGGCCACAGGTAATCAATAAGTTCATTGTCGTCTTCAGGTGTAAGTTTGGTGTATCCACTACGAATTAGCCCCATCTTCAAAAGGTCAATCGATAAATAAGGATACTTATATTTTTCTAGCAATTTTTGGGCAAGTGCTGTTTTGCCAGTATGAGAAGCACCGGTTATTAAAATAATCATAGTTCTACTTTCTATATGACTGATTGTAGAATTCCCTATTTGCGTGATTATAGCCCATATAGAGCCAAATGCTCGGCACTTTCACGCGGACTCTCTTTTATTGTGCCGATTATCAGCTCGACATCATACTCATCAATCTCGCCCAGATAATTCCATTCGTTGAATTTCTGAGGATACGCCCTCTTTAGTTGGACACAATCGACAAAAGAATCATATCGCAAGAATGGATACTTAGATTGCTTTATGGGCATGTGGTACATCTTAATGTAACCGGGAAGATTCTTGTTGATTTGAGAATTGATGATAACGCCACCGTATGCCACTCCTTCAGAATCAAAACCAAGTACGACAAAATATTTGTCTCTTGAAGCATCACCGGGCTTTGGCTTGATGCCGTTTGCCTCGGTCATCGTGATTTCATAGACATCGCCGATTTTAACTGTCCGGGCTGCTAACCGTGAAAGCTCATCTTCATTGAGAGCATCTGAAATTTTTATCATCTGAGTGCCGCTTCAATTTGCATCTGCTCTTCAATATACTCCAACATGGCTTCATCGGCATTCATAACCTTAGCCATTGATATTGGAGAAATCACATTTGTGCCATGTACGCGCCTGTTAGCCTCATCCCAAGCCGCGTCATGCGATTTTCTCATGAGCTGTCCAAAAGTCATGGATTCATGCTCCATGATGGACTGATCCAAAGCATCAATCTCCGACTTTGAAAGAAAATCAACATTAGCATCTCTCTTGGGAAGAAGCACGTTTGGCGCATCTTCTCCTGCAAACTGAACCACCTCCGACAATTCCTCTGAAAGCTTCATACGCGAGTGCCCAAGTTCTTTTACCGCATCATAGAGATGGGTGGGAACGGGACCGTATTTCAGAGCGCAAAACTCATCGGGCACGATGCCACTGCCCCATTTTGCAAGATGTTTCATCTCGGCAAAATAGAGAATCTTGAAAACGTGGTAGAAATCAACTCCACCAGTCTTGCAAAGAATATACAGAACTAACTCTGTGAGTTTCTTGCTATCAAAATTCGTCATTGGCGTTTGTCCTTTCTTAATCTAACGTATGAATTTCTACTGCGGTTTAATTCAGTCTGCAAATATACAAAATATTTTGCAAATCACAAAATCGAGTCACCACAGTCACCACATGAACGTAGAATAACTAAAAGTCAACAACTTGCGAAGAAGTTTAATAAATGAGCAAAAATCTAGACACTGTCTGGATTTTTTTGATGTGACAACCTATAATTACCACATCTCGCTGTCTTTCTTGGTTCGGGCGGCGATTTCGTCGGCTATCTCCTCGGAGGAAAGTTTGATATAGTCCATGAAGGTCTTTTGGGTCTTGTGACCACTGACGTGCATCATCTGGACTATGTCGTATTTGTGGCTGAGATACATGTTGGTGATTCCGGTGCGTCGGGCGGTGTGGCTCGTCACGCATTTGAAGCGCGGCAGGAGTACGTTGCCGTTCAGGTCGGTTTCCGGTTCTTTGCCTTCTTTTTTCAGAGCGTCCTTCTGCTTCATCGTCAGATTAGTAGGCACTTTTTCTTTCAGCGTAGGAACGCTTTCGGATAGATCTTCAAGAATATCCTTGATGTAGCGGTTCAGTACTTGCTCGTTGGCTTTCGGGATATTGTAGCCGTATTTCTCACAGATTGCAATGAGATTCTCGTTCATCACCGGGATTGTGACCTCCGTCTTGGTCTTCTGCTGAACAAGCCGGATAATGCGTGTACCTTTCCGAGTTGTCTCAAAATGGTCTTTGTTGAGATTATTGTAATCACTGACACGCTGACAGGTATAGCAACCGATGAGAAAAACATCGCGCACATGCTCTTTCTTCCCTGTCAACGGCATTTCATAGAGTGCCTGCAATTCCTCCTCGGTGAGATAAATCTCGACTGCCTTGTCGCGGTCTTCAATCTTGTTCTTGACTATCAGCGAAGCGGCGCGTTGGTTGTCGTGAACACCGTCAATGAAAGCGGCGTTGATAAGTGCTTTCAGATTGGTCATGTGCTTGTTTACAACCTTGGGCATATAGCCATGTCGCCGGAGATAGTTGATGTAGCGACTTACAAAAGCGCGGTTGATGTCAGCCCAGCCGAACTGATGCAAAGGGTCAAAACCTTCATAAACGCCGACGTAACTTTTCCATGTCTTGCAAGATCCGGCGGAATAGTCCTTGCTGCCAATCTTTCGTGCTCCACTCTTGATGTCTTCGACAAACTGCACAAGGAACGGCCAGATAAGACGGTTCTTCTCATCCTCGATGCGTTTCTTTTCCTCGGCTTTCTTACGGGCTTTTTCTTTCGCCGCCTCTTTCTTAGCCAGAGCCTTGCGCTCTGCCTCGGCGGCTTCCTCCATTGCTTTTCGTTCAGCCTCGACTTTCTCAGGCTCGGAAATGTAGCGCACATCCATATCAAGAACCTCGCGGTCAAAATTGACTTTGGCGAGGTGGGATTTTACGATGCCTTCAATCTGCGTCAGTTTGGCGTGAAGTTGGTAATTCTTTTTCTGATGTGCCAGCCACGCACGGGGCGAAGCGGTAGCTTTGAGCCACTCGCTCACCTCCACTTGCAGGAGAGTCGAAACGAGCACATCAATCTTGCGGGTATGTACGCGGATAAACAATGTCGCGGTTTCCTTCTTCAAATCCTTGTTGCGGACATGAAACGGGGTCAATTTCTTCGGAGAGGGTGTTGTTGCCATCTTATTTTGTGTTGCTAAATTCATTCGCCACGATTCACAGTCATTCACTATCAATCGTTTTGGTTCTGCAAATATAACAACTCAAACCACGTTTTGTCAAGTCGGGTCACCACGCAGGTCACCACGTTTTTTGAATTTCCGTGAAAACTCAAAATTCAGCTAAAATTCATATTACGTTATTATTCAGCATTTTGCACAACATTACATTTCATCATCATTCGCCATAATTCACAAACTCAGGTTCTGGTGGCACCACTCGCAAAATCGCTAAGTAGTTGAAATTTAACTACTTAGCGATTTTTCTTTCACTCAAATTTTGCCGAGTTCCCTATAAAGTTACCTATGACACACCCGTTTGAACGGTGCTGAAACATGGTTGACGCAACTGAATGAACGAAAAATAAATCTTTTCACATTTTTTAATAAATATCGGCGAGTGAACTATTCAATCGAATTGAGGGTTTTGTAAATTGCGGGGTAATTAAGTCCCGCCGTTTACATCACATAATTAATGAAAATAGAACCCCGTACAATAACGCACGAACAATTCAAGTCGTTTATAAAGGAATGGCTTGACACCCACCGCGAGGAATACTGCGCTTTTGCCGAGGAAGTGAGCAAGCGCGACCGTTCAGGTTTTCAACAGATTTTTCTGTATGCCCAATCTATCGCCCCCGCTTATGCCAATGCCGTCAGATCTCGTATGGCAGACAATAGAGATGAAGGATTTGACGATCTTGAGAAGATATTGGAGGATGCTGACATCGGCAGAACGATACTCAGAGATTTTCAGTCAGAAAATCCGGATACCATTGCTCCGGCAATGCTTGCATGGCTATACTTCGGCAACAGTTGGGAGCTGATGGTTTCTTATAATGAAGAAATCATACAAGATAAAGAATCCGGCTTCTTCAATCGTCTTATGGCCCGCGCCATGATTTATTTCATCATTCGTAGAAGTATTCAAAATGAACACCGTACTCGACAGGATTGGGATAATTTCCGTAAGATTCAAAAGTCTATGGGTAGTGTCGTACCTGTTACCGATTCAGCAATTGCTGAGTTTGACGAGGAGGAATCAGCAGCCACGGAAGATAACGCCGACATGGAAGTGACCGATGAAAAGAAAGAACCGAGGAAGCGCGGCAGGAAGAAAGTCCGTGAGGCTCTCGACAACCTCATACCCGACAACACTGACCGCATCAAGGGCAAAATATCGGAGTTCCTGAAACTCCGGTCGAGCGGCAACGACCTCGCCATGCTGTATATCTATCTTCACGAGGATTCGCACATACGCAGTTGCGACATCTCCACATTCCACGATGCCCTGTCGGAACATTATCCCGAACACAAGTTTGTCGGTCTGCGCGGAGTGCAGAAAGCCCATCAGCAGCTCACCACTCCGATGATGGGAGGCAAGCGCATGATTGATATGGGACAGGATAAAAAGAATCTCGACAATATCAGAAATCATTTTGAGGCGGCGTAACGCCGAAATTTTATCATACTGAAGCCATCTGACCGCTTGCGGCCGGGTGGCTTTTCTCGTTTATATCCACTTTGATTTTTCTCTATTCAGTTCGTTTAATTCGTTTAATTGCGTCAACGAAATTAAACGAATTTATTTGGCTGATACAGTGCGTTATAGCTATTGCAAAGCGGGCGGTTGTCCATTATCTTTGCATCGCCGTTTCGGACGGAACGGCGGCTAAACGGTTTCTAACGTCGCCAAAATCGTTTAGCTCTTAACAATCCGGCGACATAGCATTTGCCTATGACAAATCTATTAGAGTTAATCAACAGTGGCGTGACCGGCGTTACGCTCAATGTCAAACTTGAAGACCTCGTTGAGCTGGTAAGACAGACAATCGAGGCCGCAAAGACGGAGCTGCTTCCGGCTATGGTCAGCGCGGCACAGGAGGTCTTGCTCACCAAGAAGGAGGTGATGGAGAAATTCGGCGTATGCCATACCACCCTCTGGAACTGGAATCGCAACAATATCCTCATCCCGGTAAAAGTCGGGAAGAAGGTGTGCTACCGCCAGAGCGATGTGGAGCGTCTGATACTTGAAAAAGCGAGACAATGATGGATGCGCAGGAATTGAATCGGCTCTGGCAGTCATATCAGCTCAGAGTTACGGACGAGATTGTCAGAAGCCCGGAAGTTCTCTTTTGCAACGGTTCCGCAATAGGTACACTCGGCAACTTCTCGGCATCGACCGGTAAGGCGAAAAGTAAAAAGACATTCAACGTGAGTGCCATTCTCGCTGCGGCGTTGACCAACGGGGAGGTGTTGCGCTACATCGCCGAGTTTCCCGACGACAAGCGCACTATCCTCTACTTCGACACCGAGCAAAGTCCGCACCACTGCCAGCGGGTGATGAAACGCGCGTTGCGCCTTGCGGGACTTCCGGTTGACAGGCATCCCGAAAATCTGATATTCGCCCAGCTCCGCGCCATTACGCCCAACCTTCGCCTTGAACTTATTGACAATGCTATCGCAAACACACCCAATGTCGGACTGGTCATAATAGACGGAGTACGCGACCTGATGTTCGACATCAACAACGCCATTGAATCGTCAAGGCTTATCGGCAAACTGATGGAGTGGACGGACAAGTATCAGATACACATCCATACCGTCCTGCATCTGAACAAGAGCGATGATAATGTACGCGGTCATGTAGGCACCGAACTCAACAACAAGGCGGAGACAGTCCTGCAAGTATGCAAAAGCACGACTGACAGTGAAGTTACCGAGGTGTCGGCATCCTGCATCCGCTCAATGGACTTCCATCCGTTTGCTTTCATCGTCAACGAAGCCGGACTGCCGGAGATAGCCACAGATTACACCTTTGCCGGGAAAACAAAGGTTCAGACTTTCTCATACTCGGAGCTTACTCCCGAACAGCACCGACAGGCTCTTGAAAAGGCTTTTGCCAACGGCGCGATAAAGGGCTGTCAGAACTGCGAGGACAGTATCAAGAGAGCCTATGCCGCCTGTGGGTTTCCATACGGCGACGGCAAAGTGACGAAACTGAAGTCATTTCTAATGAACAAACGGATGGTAGTCCGGGAAAACGGTACATACTCATACAACCCCGATTTTTATTACTGATTTAAGTTCGGTTCAGTACGGGGTGTATATATGTGAGCTGAACCCGAACCAAATCCCCAACACATATTTCCAATATGCTCAAAGAGATTAAATCAATCCCTTTAGCCGCCTTCTTGTCTCAACTCGGACATGAACCGGCAGCGAGAAAAGGAACGAGGCTCTGGTATAAGTCACCGTTGCGACAGGAACAGACACCATCGTTCAAGGTCGAGACAACGCTAAACTGTTGGTATGACTTCGGTCTTGGCAGAGGCGGTAACATCATCGACTTGGCAACCGAGTTGTATCAGTCAACCGACCTGCGCTATCTCATGCGTTGCATCGCCAACAGCTATCCTGTGCCATCGGTGCAGACAGTCGCTCCCTCTTATCCACAGCGACACTCTGCACCGAGTATGGAGCGGTTTGAAGTCGTACCATTGGAACACCGCGCACTTGTCGCATATCTCCAAGAACGTGGTATTCCGGCACACATCGCCAAGGCGAATTGCAAGGAGGCTCATTACAGCGTCAGCGGTAAACCATATTTTGCCGTGGCATTTGAGAATGTAAGCGGAGGCTGGGAACTGCGCAACAGATATTTCAAAGGTTGCCGGGGACGCAAAGACATCTCCTATCTGCCTTGGTCGAGAGACGGCCCGTCAACAGAGTGTGCCGTATTCGAGGGGTTCATTGATTATCTCTCCGCCCTCGCACTCGGCATCATCAGGGGAGCCGACGCTATCATACTCAACTCGGTTGTCAATGTCAACAAAGCAGTACCGTATCTCAAAGATTACACCACCATCAACTGTTACCTTGACAACGACAATGCCGGACAAACAGCACTCGCCGAGTTGACAGCCATATATGGCTCTGCTGTGATTGACCGCTCCACACTCTACTCCGAGTTCAACGACTTGAATGATTTTCTTGTCAACCAAAGTTCAAACATCAAACAAAACAAATGATGAAAACCACAAAAGCACCATCAACACCCGCATCCAAGTCAACAGAGTTGACTGATGCAACCAAATCCAAAGTATCAACTCTTAATCCCGATTTTATTATGAAATCAGATAATTCTATCAACTCCACCAATCCTGTAAACAGCGATAACGCTGTTAACAGCACTACTCCTGCTAACGCCGACAATCTGTTTGACAACGAGCAGACAGTAACCGAGGCGCCGAAACAACAGCGCATCGGCAAGCAACAGCGCAAATCAGACTTCGCCGAGTTCAAGGCTACATTCCTTGCTCCTGCAAAGCTGGTGAACCGCCATGCCCTGAATATCGAGGGCGACCTGTGGGACCAGCTTGAGCGTGTTTCCAGAATCCTCGGCGTCCGTGGCACTACCGTCAGCAGCTACGCCAACGCCATCCTCGCCGAGCATCTGAAACAGTATGCCGACGACATCGAAATCTGGCGTAAGCTCTAATATTTAACCCGACCGCAGGGAGCGGTTATCGTCAGCGCGCAACTAAGAAACGATAGTGGATTAGTTGGGGATGCAAGGGTATGTTTCGGGAGGTAAAAAATACCCACCCGAAACCCCTCGCATCCCGAAGGACGCTCTCTGTTCCCTGCGGTCACCATCCCCAACCCAACGAATGAGAAAGTTCAATCATGACGCTCCCGGTGTAAAACTCCGCGGGCGACCGAAGAAAGAATCCAGTGATAAAAGAGACCGCAAAGTCTCTGTGAATTTTACCGATGCCGAAGAGCGCGAGGTGAAAGCCAAGGCCGCAGCCGCCGGTGTTAGCATCGCCGAACTGCTTAGAATCTCGGCATTCCGGCTCTCGATTGTCGGTCGTCTCACCGATTTTGAACGTGAGGCAATACGCGAACTGATGTATCAAGGCAAGAATCTCAACGCTCAGGTCAAAGCTTGTCAGGCTAACTCATGGCCCTCGACAAAGCGTAAAGCAGAGGCTTGTCTCGACGGAATTTTAGCCACTCTTTGTAAGTTGAAAACCTCAAATTCCTCTCTGTTATGATAGCTAAAATACTCGCAAAGGGAGCCGCATCCGGCATCGTGGGATATGTTATGCGCGAGTTCCACGACAAGGAAAAATACACCGCTGACACATGGAGGCTGATAGATTCCGACAGCGTTTTCGGCAACGACTACCGCAGAATTGTGGACAGTTTCGACATCGGGGCGAGCCTCAACAAGAGAATCAGCAAGCCCATCGGACATATATCCGTGAGTTTCGACAAGGCGGATTTGCCCCGTCTTACAGATGATTTCATGGTGCAACTGGCTAAAGAATACATGGAGCGCATGGGCATCATGGACACGCAATATATAATAGTGCGCCACCTCGAAACCTCCTCGCCGCATTTCCATATCGTCTATAACCGCGTGAATCTTCACGGCAAAGCCATCGACGAAAGCAATAATTTCGACAAAAGCCATAAGGCGACCAAGGCAATAAAACTGAAATACGGACTGACTTTTTCGCCGAAAAAGAAGCTATATGAGGATGCGATTGCCGAGATGAAGCCCAAGATTCAGGCGGCGATGTACCGCTGTAAATCGTGGGATGAGTTCCGCCATCGCCTCGCTCCGGCCGGAATAACAGTCGAATTTTACAACGACCGCGACACCGGCAAGCCGCAGGGCATACGGTTCTCCGACGGCAAATTTACCTTCAACGGGTCGAAGATTGACCGTGTTTTTTCCTACAAGCGTCTCGACAAATTCTTTGCCAAGAACGCCGGAATAAGAGAGGCACAGTCACAGCAACCAGCACCGATTTCTGTAACGGCGAAGGTTAAGAAATCGCCTGTGGCGAATGTCGTAGAGAACATGATCGAGACCGGGTGTCAGGCAGTGGGCGGACTGTTCCAAGTCGGGCCCGGCTATGACCCCGAGGAAGAAGCCTTCATCCGCGCGATGAAAAAGAAACCCAAAAAGAAAAAAGGAAGATCACTGTAATGGCAGATTTATACTCACTCGTCAAGAAACAAGACGAGAAGATTGACGACCTTCTCAAAACCGCGAAAGAGAACAAGGATTTACTGACAGGAATTGATACCCGACTGGCATCCGAGCCTGTGCAGACGGAACCGTCGGCATCGGCAATCCCGGAGAAAATCCAAGTGGAGCTACCCGCGAACATCGCCACCAACGAATCGGTAAAACGACTCGTTGAGGCGGCACTCGCCAAACAAAAAATCGAAGCCCTCAAAAGTCTTGACTTCTCGCAGTTCCCCAAAGAACTGGCAGAAGCCTTCGTCATCGCCTTTAAGGACGGACTTGACAAGAATGTAAAAAATGCGCTTCACGCAGGCATCCGCGATGAGTTCGCAAGTCAGACCTGTCAGTTCAACGAATCGGCAAAGCGTCTCAACGACCGGATGTATAGCATCGTCAACGGTGCTATCTGGGCGGCAATCCCCAAATGGGTTTATGCCGTTGCCGGAGCCCTATTGCTTATCGCTGTCGGTCTCGGCATAGGTTGTTTCCATCTCTATAAGGACAATGAGAGCCTACGAAAGACCGAGTGGCTCTACCGCTACGAAAGGCTTTGGTGGGAAGGCAAGCAGCAGGAAGATTTGCTTCGCCGAGAGAAAACCTTTGCTGTCGGCACACAGCAGGAGCAGGATTCCATAAAGAATCTTACCCGCCAGCTCGAAAAATCCCGACACATAGAAGAAACCTTCCTCTATTTCAATCCGACTGAGAAATAGCGTTACTCTAACCGTAAGACAGGCAACCCCGACAACACTACCGGGATTGCCTGTCTTTTTTTGATAAGTGTGTATATATGGCATTAAGAGCATTTTAAGGAGAAGCCACCGAGCAATGGCAAGCGGTCTGAGTATGGCTCTGTGACTATGCTGAACATCGACAGCCCCTTGATGAAATAAAACATCGCCATGCACTCAATGAGATTGACGATGTCGCAGGAGGTCAGTTTCATGACAAACTAATTATTGCTAATAGAATGTGATATTGTGTTTCCTTGCATAATCTTTGGACTTCTCTTCATCAAATGAATCGTCGATAGGAAGTATGGATACATCTTTCTCCAGTGTCTCGCCATTGTTGAACTCACCGAAAATCACAATGGCTCCTATTGAATCCAAAGGTATCATGGATTGTGGATAGACACCCTTATACCGCTGTTTTTCTATCTCCAACAATCCGCTCTTTTCATAAAGAATGGCACTGTCAAAGCCGATTATTGATGCCGAGTGTTTCATTATATACTTGTCTGTTTCGCAATAAACAGGGTCGTATGTCAGGTATGTAATTATACCTCCCACCACTGCCAGTATTCCCCAGCAAAAAGCGTATAATTTAATAGTCGCATTCCAGATATACTTCTTACAATGGATGAAATACAGGCCGATTCCTGACAGAGCAGTTGACCAGAAAACGATATATCCTAACCGCCAACGTAACTGTAATCCATTTACCAGAATATAAATGGACAGAGCAAGCATTACTACATGGAATGTTATCAGCAATAATTTATGCCACTGTTTCATATTTCAATTCTTAAGTGCATTCTTATTATCTACAATCCATCGCTTAGTAAGATATGAGGTAATCAACACGGGGATAATGAGAAGAGCCGCCCATCCTGCACAAATCATAATGATAAATTCATTATCTGTAAAGTATTTGCCCTCATCCGCAGGTATGTTGTCCGGTCGTATATTTGCTGTGACAGGATTCCAGTCGAATAAGAATGTTAAGAGCGGCATTATCAGCAGCAGGGCAGAAAACAGATACAGCCATCCCGCAAGCCTCAGCCACGAATTTCCTTTATACACCAGCCATGTCGGAACGCCTGATATCGCAAAAGTAAGGCACAACGCAGGAAACAGCAATATAAGCGCAGCCCCGTTGCACGATTCAAACTCGACTCCGTTGCATAAAAGTACGACTAACATTTGGCATAACAATATGACGCCACAAAGTAGCATCATTGCCTCAAACTTCCAGAATCGCTTATCGGTCAGTTTCATTGCTCGATATTATTCTAACGGCCATTGCTTCTCTATCATTATGCCATCGCGTGTGTAATACTTCCATGTCCCGATATTATCTGTGTAGTCGCCTTCTCTATTCCAATCATGGAGCATCCATCCTTCTGCTGCAAGTTCCCCGTCTTCATAGTATTGACGGCAATAAATCAGCGAATCCGGAGCAGACGGATAGATTGTATTAATGCTGTCCGTGTTTGCACGAAGACTATCATATTTCCATACGGACTTATATGACTGGAACACCTCCATGAATAGTTCTTCTTGCTTTTCTGCTGTCAGGTTATTGTCATAATCCCATATCCAGTATTTACGCCGTGAATAATAACTATAATTCTCATCAGGTCCTAACGTAACGGTAAGCCAATATTGTCCGTCTTTAGCAGGTTCATAATAAAATAGATAACCCCGATATTCGTATGTCTCGTTCCTATCCGTGAAAGGACTCCCTAACTCATTAAGATCAACTGGCAGACGGTTATTCACACACTGAAAACCATCAATCATTACGATAATTTCATTTCCCACACGCTCTATATCAGCAGTATCAGTTGTCATACACCTTTTGAAAAACACGACAATCGCAATCACTAGTGAAATAATCAACACTACGATAAGTGTGCGCCAATTCCAAAATCGTTTATCGGTCAGTTTCATTCTATGATGTAAGTTTCGGAAGTTAATATATCAACGATATGCTCTGTTGTCTTTACGGCATAGTGTTTCACATTGAGAGAAGAACCGTATAACATTCTCATGCCTGTTGCCATCACTTCATTCAAATATATAGAATTACTGACCTCGTATAATGGATGAGAAGTCACTCCGTCCATTACCTCAATAATTCTAAAATGTTCAAGAGTAACTCTATACGCAAATACATTCTTAAATCGGATTGTAACTGTCTTATTATTGTCAAATCGGTCAAGCGCAACAATAAGGTCGGAAGCATCATAGTCAATAGAATTAACTGAACACTCACAACCAATCACATTTATAGTATGATAAATTTCGTTTTTCATCGCTAACTTCTTTTCACTAATACAAACATCCCAAAGAGATGCCACAATGGATGCTTTAGAATTTTATTCCAGATATGTTTATGACATTTTTTTCATTATTGTTATATACAATTCGGCGACCAATCTTTACCGTATATTTCCACATCATAATAATATTCATTCCATTCTTCGTAGAAATCAATCACCAGCGAATTGGTTAAACTTAGGTCGTAAAACACAATCAGTCCGCTATGCTCATCCTCATATTGAAAATCGGCATTAAAGAAATCTATTCCATTCAAGACTACTCTGCCACATAGGTCGGAATGCTTGATTGCCATATAAACCGCATCGTCATATCTTCTCCCGATATGTAACAGAATCTGTTTCAATTCGGTTTTCTCCAAAAACGGAATCCGTTGGGATTTCCAAGCGACATTGCCCTGCTGAAACAATTCGCCGTTCTGTATAATTTCCGCAGATATTGTATCGGAGTCTTCCAAACTCAATATCTTGAAATTGTCACCGATAACAAGTTTGGACAGTTGATCCTGATATTCGGGAAGATACAGCTTCCCTTTATTTTTTCTTAGTAGAAACTGTAATCTGTTTTCCATATAGGGTTCTCCGACTTTTTGTTCTCTCCGTTCCAAAATCACTTATCCGTCAGTTTCATGTCAAATGTTTTATTTGGCTATTAGAATTAGAATCACTGCGAGGACGAGGAAGCCAACAAAGCCGTTGGCAAGGTTGTTGTCGGCATGATCTATGTTACTGAAATCTTCCGAACCATAGCGGATTTGTCTGTATGACACTTTCCGCCCGCGACGGAGCAACCGCAGACAACCGTACCGAAGCCCGGCTCCGATATGAAAAATCGCCGAACCGAACCATGACCGTATGAATATTTCGGCTATAAATTCCATAATCATGAATTATCGTAATCTATGCTAATCCAATAAACGTAATTACAGTTAATCGTGCTATTTTGAGAGTCAGCAACAAAGGAATTGCCGATTTTATCTGCCGGAGTCCATTTACAGGCAATGCGTTTACGCAGAATGTCAAAGGGAATGACAGTGGAAATCAAAGCTGTAATTTCTCCTTGATTGTCAGATTTCCAATACTGCACATAGTCTGAAAATTCCACATCAGCAGACATATCATCTTCAATAACACGATATACAAAGTCCTTAATATCATCAATCGGTTGTTGATAATCTTTAGTGATTATTCTCACCCAATATGATTTTCGATAATCAGTCCATAAGTCAAACAACTGTCTGAGTTCTCTGTTGCCGCCATAGTCATACATGACCTGTTGACTGGTTTTCAAAGAAACTAAAGATGCGATTCTAATAAAGTCCTCTGTGTGATGTTGATAATATGTTGTCGGCACCGAAAGAACAGCTTTTAGCAAATCTCCCGGATAAAATTCACATTCAATAAACAAATCATCGCTTAATAGGGGGACGGCCATTGGCAGAGTGTATTGTAACCCCTTTTCTTGACTGACTGCGAGGTATATATCTGACGGAGTATATTGGCATAGTTTCTTTTTGCTGATTCTATCCAGTTCAATCGTAAGGCGGTCAGAATTTAATTCCATCTCCGACGGCTCACGGAGCCAGCTCCACGCACCAAGTTCACGTAATGACTTATTAAGGTATTTATCAGTTCGTTTCATCGCTTTTCTCCTTTCCGCCAAAGACAAATGAACAAGAATACTATAATGAGATAATTAGCCAATACGAGATACCCAATATTCAATAAGGCATCATGAGAATCGGACAGGACTCTTTCGACAGAAGGGTGTCCTTTATATATAGTTTGCATATCTGACAACCCATATATTACGAAATTTATTATCGCCAAGATTGCAAACGACACTATGCCTACTATTTTCTGCCACTTTTTCATAATCGTTACGAAGAAAAACTAAAACGGATATATTAAAGTGTCTTGTTCCAACTGTTCAAGTGTAGCTTTTGCGGTAAGGGAATGTATCTGTCTCTTATACACATCTCCGAGCCCACGAGACTACGCTGCATCTC
>ENA-OZGC01001031-OZGC01001031.1-human-gut-metagenome-genome-assembly--contig:-NODE-1031-length-17651-cov-6.998181_pt1 | contig 17651 bp, 14 predicted proteins | sample MGYA00245109_ERZ653643 | MGnify/ENA primary metagenome ERZ653643 (study PRJEB26926, sample SAMN06165107) | human gut metagenome | biome: ENVO:00009003; feature: ENVO:2100002; material: ENVO:00002003... | reverse complement strand
CCGTTCATCATGAACTTCATGTTGCCGGTGCCGCTGGCCTCCTTGCCGGCGGTGGAGATCTGCTGAGAGACCTCGCTGGCGGGCATCAGATGCTCGGCCAGAGACACCCGGTAGTTCTCCAGGAACACCACCTGCAGCTTGCCCCGGCAGCGGGGATCATGGGAAATATCATCCGCCAGAGAGTTGATGAGGTGGATGATCCGCTTGGCCACGGCATATCCCGGCGCAGCCTTGGCGCCGAACAGGAAGGTGTGGGGCCGGGTGATGCAGTTGGGATCGTCCTGCAACTGCTGATACAGGGTGATGATATGCAATACGTTCAGCAACTGACGCTTGTACTCGTGAAGCCGCTTGACCTGCACGTCGAAAATGGCGTTGGGGTCCAGGGTCACACCCTGAGCTTTCCGGGCGTAGTCGGCAAACTTCACCTTATTCTGCCACTTGATCTCGTCCAGACGCTTGAGGACAGTTGCGTCGTCCGCATAGGCATCCAGCTTTTTCAGCGCCTGAGGATGGAGCAGGTAGTCGTCTCCACCGGCCAGATCCCGCACCAGGCCGTCCAGACCCGGATTGATCTCACTGAGCCAGCGGCGGTGGTCAATACCGTTGGTGACGTTGGTGAATTTCCAGGGCTCCATGGCATAGGAATTTTTGAATACGTCCTTTTTCAGGATCTCGGAATGGAGGCCGGACACGCCGTTGACGGACAGGCCGCCTGCAACGCACAGGTTGGCCATCCGTACCTCGCCGCCCCAGACAATAGCCATCTTTTCAGTAACAGAGGGATCGTGGAAGAAATTCTCCACCTTTTCCTGCCAGCGGCGGGCGATCTCCTGAATGATCTGCCACACGCGGGGCAGCAGGGTCTCCACCAGCTGCTGGGGCCAGCGCTCCAGCGCCTCGGAAAGGACCGTGTGGTTGGTATAGGCCACGGAGCGGGAGGTGATGTCCCACGCCTCGTCCCAGTTCATGCCCGCCTCGTCCATGAAGATCCGCATCAGCTCCGGGATCACCAGAGCCGGATGGGTGTCATTGATCTGAATGACGTTTTTCTCATGGAAGTTCTTCAGGGTGCCATAGGTCTCCAGATGCTTGGTGACGATGGACTGCACCGTGGCGGAAACGAAGAAATACTGCTGCTTCAGCCGCAGGGACTTGCCCTCGTAGTGGTTATCCTCAGGGTAGAGGACCTTGGCGATGGTCTCCGCCATGGCCTCGTCCTCGGAGGCTTTCAGATATTCGCCGCGGGAAAACAGGGCCATATCCACAGGGCGGGTGGACCGGGCGTCCCACAGCCGGAGCGTGTTGACGTGGTCGGTATCATAGCCCGCCACCACCATGTCGCAGGGAACGGCCAGCACGGTGGTGGAGTTCTCGTTGACGATGTGGAGATGGCCGTCATGCCAGAATTCCCGAAGGGTACCGCCAAAGTGGACGGCCTGAGCCTCGTCGGGCTTGGGCAGCAGCCAAGCGGAGCCAACGCCCTTCCAGTCATCAGGCAGCTCCACCTGCTGACCTTCCACGATCTTCTGCTTGAAAATACCCAGCTCATAGCAGATGGAATAGCCGGTAGCTGGGATGTCCAGCGTGGTCATGGAGTCCAGATAGCAGGCGGCCAGGCGGCCCAGACCGCCGTTACCCAGACCTGCGTCCGGTTCCAGCTCAAACAGGTCGCCGGACTTGAAGCCCAGGTTGCCCAGAGCCTCTTTCAATTCGGGCAGCACGCCCAGATTGTAAGCGTTTTTCATCAGGCTCCGGCCCATGAGGAATTCCAGAGAGAGATAGTGGACCTGCTTTTTCTGCTCCTTTTTCGTTTCCTTGGCGGTCTGTACGCCCCGGAGGGCCATCACATCCCGCAGCACCAGAGCGCAGGCTTTCAGCATCTCCTGATCCGTGGCTTCCCCCGGCTCGGTGCCGAAGTTCAAGGCCAGCTTGGCGGTCAGGGCGTCTTGTAACGATTGCGTGGTAAATGGTACGGTCATACGGGTTTACTTTGCCGCTTTTTTAGCGGCTCCTTTCTTTTTGGGTTGAACAGGCTGCGTGGTTTCCACGGTGTCCGCAGGCGCCATGGTCTTCGCGGCAGTTTTCTTAACAGGTTCTTCGGCCGGCTTCTCAACGGGCTTCTCAGCTGCTTTTTCAGTCGGTTTTTCCACCGCTTTTTCGGCCGCCTTTTTAGTTGTGGCCTTGGCTGCGGTCTTTCTCGTTGTTGTCTTTTTGGCCGCAGGCTTCTTTACAGCCGTTTTCCGCGCCGCCTTTTTTGCAGCAGGCTTTGCAGCGGTCTCACTGACCGGCTCCGCAGCGGAAACAACAGCTTCCTCGGCAGGAACCTCGATCACCGGCTCCTCAGTGGGGGCGGCAGCCTCCGCGGCAGGCGCTTCCGGGGCAGACTTTTCCCAGGAAAGGCCAGTGACAGCGCCGTAGATCCGCAGGTAGTCCCCGGCGCTGCGGTTCCAGCTGAAATCCTGTGCCATGGCCCGGTCTCTCAAACGGGCAAAGGCGTCGGGATAATCCTTGTAGAGATACACCGCCTCCCGGATCACATGGAGCATATCCGCGCTGGAGTAGTTGGCAAAGGTGAAGCCGGTACCGGCGTCACGCCAGGCCTCATAGGGCTGAACGGTGTCCTTCAGGCCGCCGGTCTCCCGGACGATGGGCACCGTGCCGTAGCGCATGGAGATCATCTGAGAAAGGCCGCAAGGCTCGCTGCGGGAGGGCATCAGGAACAGATCCGCACCTGCGTAGATAGCCATGGACAGTGCCTCATTATACCCCAGACGCACAGCCATACGGCCGGGATACCGCTCCGCCGTCCGGCGGAAGAACTCCTCATATCCGGCATCGCCGCTGCCCAGCACCACAAATTGAGCAGGCAGCTCCATGATGTCGCCCATGACCTCCCGCAGAAGATCCAATCCCTTATGGGATACCAGACGGCTCACCATGGCGATAATGGGGGTGTTTGGCTCCTCGTTCAGACCCATCAGGTTCTGGAGAGCGGTTTTATCCGCAGCCTTGCCGGACAGATCCTCCGCCGTATAGTTGGCAGTGATGCGTCCGTCAGCAGCAGGATCGTAGAGCTTCATGTCGATGCCGTTGAGTACGCCGGACAGCTTATAGCCGCACTGGGTCAAAATGCCCTCCATCCGGTGAGCAAAGTAGGGATTCTTCAGCTCCTGCGCATAGGTGGGGGACACGGCGTTCACCGCGTCAGCGGTGAGGATGGCGCCCTTCAGCAAATTCAGATCGCCGTCCAGCAGCAGGGTGCCGTCATCCACCCAGCCCCGGTCCAGGCCGAACAGGTCGCCCAGACAATAGGGGTCATAGCGTCCCTGATACTCGATGTTGTGGATAGTCAGCACCGTCCGGATAGAGCGATACCGGTCCTCCCGGACGCCGTCATCCTTCAGATAAATGGGAATCAGGGCCGTCTGCCAGTCATTGCAGTGGATCACATCCGGCCAGAACTCCAGATGATCCAGCATCTTCACCACGGCCCGGGAGAAGAAGCCGAAGCGCTCTCCGTCATCTACATAACCGTAGAGCTCGGGCCGGTCAAAATACTGCTCGTTATCCAGAAAATACCAGGTCACGCCATCCTTTTTCATGGAAAACAGACCGCAGTAGGTGTGCCGCCAGGCCAGATCCACATAATCGTAGCACAGGAACGTCAGTTGGTCAGCAAATTTTTCTCTGATCCGCCGGTACAGAGGTAGGATCACAGCGGTCTCGGCTCCCTGCTCCGCCAGAGCGGGAGGCAGGGAACCGGCTACGTCTGCCAGTCCGCCGGTTTTACAGAAGGGAACGGCCTCGCTGGCCGCATACAGAATCTTCATATATTGTTACTCCTTTCCTGAGAAGAAAGACCAGAGCTTTTACGAAAAACCGTCAGGTCATCTTGCTCAGATCACACTGCCCTTGGCAATGACAATTGGATATGCGGTATGGCCCACCATGGTGCGGCCCGGCAGCAGTTCCACATGCTTATCCGTGATCACGTGGGACAGCCGCGCTGCCTCCCGGACCGTGGTGCCCCGGAAGAGGATGCAGTCCTCTACCTTTGCGCCCTTTTCCACAGTGACGCCGGGGAAGAGGATGGAATTCACCACAGTGCCCTCGATGCGGCAGCCCTCAGCCACCAGGGAGTTCAGGCACACGCCGTCAGGTCCGATGTATGTGGACGCCTTATCGGCACCCTTGGCCCGGATAGGCCGGTCCGACGTAAAGAGGTCCTCCCGGATCTCCTTATCCAAAAGCTGCATGGAGCGGTCATAGTACTCCTGCACGGAGCGGATCTGCGCGGCAAAGCCGCTGAAGGTATAGCTCTGCAAATGCAGCAGATCCTGCTTGGCCTGCAGCACATCCCGGCGGAAGCTGTACTGGTCTCTTGCCTGGCACTCGTCCACCAGAGAACGCAGCAGGTCCGTGGACATCACAAACACGTCCAGGCTCCGGTAGCCTCTGGGCTGGTGCATATTGAACAGCACCTCCCGGATGCGTCCGTCCGGGTCCTTTTCAAAATAGGTGCCGTTTTCCGTGGCGAAGCTGTCATCTCCGCAGACGGCGGTGATGTCGGCATGGGTGCGGATATGCTGCTCCAGAATATCCGCCAGCGGGAGGTTGGCCACCAGGTCGCCCTCCATCAGCACCACATAATCCTGCCGGATCTCGTTCAGGTAGTCCCGGACGCCGGCCAGGGCTTCCATTTTGCCCCGGAAGGGCGTAACGCCCCACTCGTGAAGGTAGTTGAAGGGAGGCAGCAGATGCAGGCCGCCCCGCTTCCGGGACATATCCCACACCTTGCCGCTGCCCACATGATCCAGCATACTCTGATACCGGCCGTGGAGTACCATACCCACATCGGTAACACCTGCGTTCAGCAGGTTGGACAGGGCAAAGTCCACCGCCCGGTACCGGCCTCCAAAGGGCATCGACGCGGCAGTACGGCGCTCTGTCAGCTCCCGCAGTTCTCCGCGCTGTTCATAGGCGAAAATAATGCCATGCATCCGGTTCATTTCAGCACCTCCTTACCATGGTGGTCCAGCATGATGCCGGGGGCCACCTCGCGGCCATCCTCCAACTGGCAATCCGGGGCCAGCACCGTCAGATCCCATTTCCCATTGAGAGCGGAATCCGGTGCGCCGCCCACCCGGCAGTCCTTACCGATGTGGCAGCCCTCGCCGATAATGGCGTATTCGATCACAGCGCCTGTCTCCACCGTAACGCCGGGGAGGAGCACGGAATAGCTGACCTTGGCGCCTTTTTCCACGGTGACTCTGGGGGAGAGCACAGAATTTTCCACGGTGCCCTCAATGTCACAGCCCCGGTTGATGGCGCTATGGCTCACACGGCTGTCGCCGCCCATGTAAATGGGGGGCGCATCCACGCTGCGGGCGAAGATGGGCCAAGACTCGTCAGACAGGTCCAGACCGGATTCCGGAGAGAGCATATCCATGTTGGCATCCCAGAGAGAGGTGAGGGTACCTACGTCCTTCCAGTAGCCCTGGAAGCGGAAGGCCGCCATCCGCTGGCCGTCCGCCAGCATCTTGGGGATGATATTCTTGCCAAAGTCATTTTCGGAACCCGGATCCGCCTCATCCTCCGTGAGGTAGCGCCGCAACGCTTTCCAGGAGAACACATAGATGCCCATGGATGCCAGATTGCTCTTGGGCTGACGGGGTTTTCGGCAAACTCGGTGATCATATCCTCCCCATCCACCGACATGATGCCGAAGCGGCTGGCCTCCTCCCAGGGGACCTCCATAACGGAAATGGTGCAGGCGGCGTCCGATTCCTTGTGACGGCGGAGCATTTCGGAATAATCCATCTTATAGATGTGGTCACCGGAGAGGATCACCACATACTCCGGCTGATACTGGTCGATGAAGCCGATGTTCTGATAGATGGCGTTGGCGGTGCCCTTGTACCAGGTGCCGCCCTTGCTGCCCATATAGGGCGGCAGGATGTGAACACCGCCGCTGCTGCTGTCCAGATCCCAGGGCTGGCCGGAGCCGATGTAGCTGTTCAGCTCCATGGGCCGGTACTGAGTCAGGACGCCGACGGTGTCAATGCCGGAGTTGGTGCAGTTGGACAGGGGAAAGTCGATGATGCGGAATTTACCGCCGAAGGGGACGGCGGGCTTGGCCATGGCGCCGGTGAGGACATACAGGCGGCTGCCCTGTCCGCCAGCCAGCAGCATAGCGATACACTCTTTTTTCATGGGTGGATCAGCTCCTTTTCCTATTTTTCACTTTTTTCACCTTGGTTGCCGAACCGCGCTTTGTAAAGCTGCCCTCTCCCCGGAGGAATACCGCCCCGAACGCGGGGAGCCGGAGAGCGACAGACTGTTCTTTTCCGTGGGAGGGCGTGTCCTTTACCGTCAGCGGCTTCGTATCCGCAAACCCGCTGCCGCCGAATTCCGGCGCGTCGGTGGTAAAGGCGGGGACATACCGCTTACGGGGCGGTACGCCTACCCGGTAGTTTTCATAATCGTTGGGGGAGAAGTTCACCGCGCACAGCAGCTCGTTCCCTACCTGATCCCGCCGGAGGAACACCACCACGTTGTTGTGATTGTCATCCGGCACCAGCCACTCAAAGCCCTGCCAGTCAAAATCAATGTCCCACAGGGCGCTCTCCGCCTTGTAGAAGGCGTTGGCGGCCTTGAAGAACGCATGGAGCTGCTGATTTTCCTCATGCTCCAATAAGTACCAGTCCAACTGACCGTTGGAGTCCCATTCGTGCCACTGGCCGATCTCCGGTCCCATGAACAGCAGCTTCTTGCCGGGATGGGCCAGCAGGTACGCATAAAAGCCCCGGGTGCAGCGGAGCTGGTTTTCGTAGTCTCCGGGCATTTTCCCCACCACACTGCCCTTCATGTGGACCACCTCGTCATGGGAGATGGGAAGGACATAGTTCTCGGAAAACGCGTACATCATGGAGAAGGTCAAATCCCGGTGGTGGTCCTGCCGGAACCAGGGGTCCAGCTTCAGATAGTGGCACATGTCATTCATCCAGCCCATGTTCCACTTCAGATTGAATCCAAGTCCGCCGACGTCGGCAGGCTTGGTCACCAGAGGCCAGGCGGTAGATTCCTCAGCGATCATCAGCACGTTGGGATCCACCTCAAAGGCCATGGTATTCAGCTTCCGGAGAAATTCCACTGCTTCCAGGTTTTCCCGTCCGCCGTGGATATTGGGAGTCCACTGGCCGTCCTGCCGCCCGTAATCCAGATACAGCATGGAGGCCACAGCGTCCACCCGGATACCATCGATGTGGTACATTTCCAGCCAGAACCGGGCAGAGGAGAGGAGGAAGCTCACCACCTCCGGCCGCCCGTAGTCAAAGACCCGGGTACCCCAGCCGGCGTGTTCCCGTTTCCGGGGATCGGCATATTCATAACAGCAGGTACCGTCAAACTCGTAAAGGCCCTGCTCATCCTTGCAGAAGTGCGCGGGGACCCAGTCCAAAATCACCGGAATGTTGTTTTCGTGAAGGTGGTTTACAAACCACATGAAATCCTCCGGCGTACCGAATCGGGAGGTAGGCGCAAAGTATCCGGTGCACTGGTAACCCCAGGAATCATCCAGAGGATGCTCCGTCACCGGCAGCAGCTCCACGGCGGTGTAGCCCATCTCCTTCACATAAGCCGCCAGCTGCCGGGCCATATCCCGGTAATCCAGGAACTCGCCGTTTTCATGCTTCCGCCACGAGCCGAGATGGACCTCGTAAATATTCAGCGGCTGATGGTACACCGGCTGCTTATTGCGGCGGAAGTCCTCATCCGTCCAGGAAAAATGCTCAATGTCATAGAGCTTGCTGGCGGTGCCGGGGCGGGTCTCCGTATGGAACCCGTAGGGGTCCGCCTTGTAGTGAACTCTGCCATCCTCGCCGGTAATGGCATACTTATAGCTGGTATAGACGGGCAGGTCCGGAAGAAAGCCCTGCCAGAACTCGCCCTTTTGGGTAAGTGGATCAACGGTCAGGTCCCAGCCGTTAAAATCTCCGACCACGGAAACAGCCTTTGCATGAGGCGCCCAAACGTTGAACCACCAGCCGTGGACGTCTCCCTCTGTGGCAGGGTGTGCGCCGAAGAGCCTCCAGCCGTCCGTCAGGCTGCCGCTGTGGTACAGTTGTGTCTGATCTGCCATGGGTCTCCCCTTTCTGCTGCCATATTATTTTTTCTCATACTGAGGGTAGCATTTTAAAACGATTACGTCAAGGCAGCCGCAATTCATTTTACAGATGATATACTTTGATTTTATATTATACCGCCGGATAGCCGAAAGCGTCAAGGTAAGAGGGTGTCGAAAAGAAAAGACACTCTTTGTCCGATTTGTCTTACTTTTCCAGTTTTTGTTCTCGCTTCTTGTAGAATATGCCGGTGCACAAGGCGTTTAAGGTCTGTTAAGATGAGTACATTCTATCTGTCGGACCCACTGGCCTGACAGCAAAATTCAGGCCCCGCGGGCCGTAAACAAGGAGTTTTCATGATTTCCTTCCTGACTGACATCACGGTGGACGGCGTAGCCCTCTGGGTGGTACTGCTGATCTGCGTCGGCGTTTTCTTAGGCGCGTTTATGGACGCCATCGCCGGAGGCGGCGGGATCATCACCGTCCCTACCTATCTCATGGGCCTCTCAAACCTTCCCATTTATAACGCTTTGGGGACGAATAAACTCTCCTCCGGCATCGGCACGATTTTTTCCACAGCCCGGTTCATCCATCAGGGACTGGTGGACTGGAAGCTCTTTGCCCCGGCGGTAATCTTATCCCTGACCGGCTCCGTCTGCGGCACCTGGCTCCAGCACCACACCCCTGCGGTAGTGCTGAAATACCTGCTGCTGGTGGTGCTGCCGGTGGTGGCGTTCATCACCCTGCGGACCCGGAAGTGGCCGGATGAAACAGCACCGCTGGACCCTTGGCTGCGGCGGCTCATCATCTGGGGCTCGGCCTTTGTCATCGGCGGATATGACGGGTATTACGGCCCCGGCACCGGCACCTTCATGATGATCGCGCTGGTGCGTTTCGCCAAGCTGGATACCCGCCACGCGGCCGGCGGCGTAAAGGTGGTCAATCTGGCCTCCAATCTGGGCAGCCTGTTCACCGCCCTGCGGGCCGGGTATGTGCTGGTGGGCGTTGGCCTGATCTCCTCCGTGGCGTCCATTCTGGGGCACTATATCGGTGCGGGTCTGGCTATCAAAAACGGCAGCAAGATCGTCCGGCCCACGGTGATCGCAGTCCTGCTTCTGCTGACCGTAAAGGTAGGCAGCGAGCTTTTATTCCCGGAATTCTGGAGTTGAGGTGCGTAATATGTGTGAGAAAAAGGCCATCGGTATTTTAGGCGGCATGGGCCCTCTGGCCACCGCCGACCTGTTTCAGAAGATCACTCTGCTGACGGAGGCGGAAACGGACCGGGATCATATCCGGGTGTACATCGACAGCAATGCCAACATTCCCGACCGCACCGCCGCCATCCTCAACAGCGGCCCGGATCCGGTACCGGAAATGGCAAGTGCCCTCCGGAATCTGGAAGCCTGCGGTGCAGACTGTGTCATCATGCCCTGCAACACCGCCCATTACTTCCTGCCCCGGCTTCAGGCCATGACAGAGATTCCCTTCCTCAGCATCCTCACCGCCGCTGCGGAAACCTGCAAGGCCCAGTTCCCCGGAATGACCGTGGGAATTCTGGCCACAAAGGGGACGCTTTCCGCTCAACTGTATCAAAATGCCCTCGGGGAAGCCGGTGTGCCGTACCTGACCCCGGAGGAGGAAGAGCAGGATGCCCTCATGCGGGTCATCTATGACGGCGTCAAAGCCGGAAAAGGTCCGGACGCTTACCGGGCGGATCTTTTGACCGTGGTGGAGCATATGATGACCCGTGGGGCCGGTGTGTTCCTGCTGGGCTGCACGGAACTGCCCTTGGCTGCGGAGGCCGTGGGCCTGACGGTCCCCGTGGTGGATCCCACTGCGGAGCTTGCAAAAGCCGCCATCCGTTTCTGCGGCTTCCGTGTACGGGCAAAATAAGCAAAAAACGCCCATAGAATCTCTGTTTTGACGAATGATTCAGTGAAACAGATGGGATTTTGCACAAAATAAACAACTTTATTAGTGCGGACTTTACAAGTTCCCGGCATACCGCTATAATATCTCCAATCATATTTGCGTAAATTTCTGCGAATTTTACGCACAGCGTATTAAAAAGTGTGAAAGAGGGAGCGTATTCTATGGAAAAAAAGAAAAAACTGTCCCTGCCGGTACAGATCTTTATTGCTCTGGTACTGGGTATCGTTGTCGGTCTGATGTTCTACTTCACCGGCGCAGCCGGCTTCACCACCAGCTACATCAAGCCCTTCGGTGATATCTTCGTCAACCTGCTGAAGTTCATCGTGGTGCCTGTGGTGCTGCTGTCTATGATCGACGGCATCATCTCCATGGGCGACATGAAAAAGGTAGGCGCTGTGGGCTGGAAGACCATTCTCTACTTCATGGTCACCACTGCCGTGGCCTGCGTCATCGGTCTGGTTCTGGCAACGGTGTTCAACAACGCGGGCCTGTTCCCCAACCTCAGCGAGGCCGCTCAGGCCGCCGAGTACGAGGCCAAGGAATACGCCGGCTTCATGGCAACTCTGGTTGCCATTTTCCCCACCAACATGTGGAAGGCGTTTACCGAAGCCAATATGCTTCAGGTCATCGTCATTGCCCTGCTGTTCGGCGGCTCCATTCTGGCTGCCGGCGAGAAGTCCAAGCTGGTCCGGGACATGGTGACCTCCGCTTATGCCGTGGTAGAGCGGCTGATGGAATTCATCATCTCCCTGAGTCCCATTGGTGTGTTTACCTACATGACCTGGGTGGTTGCCACCCAGGGCGCTGAGATCCTCGGCTCTCTGGCGCTGGTCATTCTGTGCGCCTACATCGGCTACATTCTCCACGCCGTGCTGGTCTATTCTGTTTCCGCCAAGGCGTTTGCCGGCATCAGCCCCGTCAAGTTCTTCAAGAATGCTTCCGCGGCTATGATCTTCGCCTTTACCTCCACCTCCTCCGCCGCGACCCTGCCGGTCTCCAAGGAGTGCGCCGATGCTCTGGGCGCTGAGGACGATATTTCCTCCTTCGTGCTGCCTCTGGGCGCCACCATCAACATGGACGGCACCGCCATCTATCAGTGCGTTGCCACTGTGTTCCTGGCCACCTGTGCCGGTATGCAGCTGACCCTGAGCCAGATGATCCTCATTGTGGTCACCGCTACGCTGGCCTCCATCGGCACCGCCGGTACTCCCGGCGCCGGTATGATCATGCTGGCCATGGTGCTGGAAGCCATCGGCATCCCCGTGGCTTACATTGGCCTGATCGTGGCTGTGGACCGTCTGTTCGACATGGGCCGTACCTGCCTGAACGTCACCGGCGACATTGCCTGTTCCCTGTGCGTCACCAAGTGGGAGAGCAAGAAGAAGTAAATCAAAGTACACGATCCACAAAAGGAAAGGCCGCATAAGCGGCCTTTCCTTTTTGTCCTCTTATTCTGTTTTCTGGCCCCGGCGGCCCAGGCGGATGGCCTCCCGGGTATAGCTCACCGACAGCACCGCCCAGATCACCAGCACCACGGCACTGGGCAGGATGCCGTAGTGAAAGACCATGTTCCCCAGAAGCAGCACGCCCCAGCAGTAAGGACAAAAGCGGCTCACCGTAACGTAGGCCTTGTAGCTGGCCTGGCCGATCTGGCGGCGCTCCGCCTCGTCGCAGCTTTCCCACCAGCGCTCCTGGAACTTCATGTCATATACGCTGCCCCGCTTTTCCGGATTCATCTTCTTGGTGAGGTCCACCGTCTTCTGTTGGAGCAGAGTGGCCAGTGCGATGACTACCAGAAAGATCACCAGCAGCGTGATCGTATTACCATCGGAGCTCTGGGGCAGCTTCGCGGTGCCGGCATTGAAAAAGAAGAAGCTGACGATCACCGTCAGGCTGTCCAGCAGCAACGCCCAGCTCAGGCGCTCCTCCGCCCGCTGCATCACGCCCTCATCCTCGCCGTCCCAGCCATGGAATGCAGTGTTGGACTTGCGGTACTGGTACAGTCCAAGACCCAGCAGCACGGCGGCACAGGCAGCCATAGCCCAGGGGGACGCCATGCCCAGCAGGTGGGCAAACGCCGCACCGAAAGCAGTATGGTCCTCCCAGAAATACCCGGCCACACCGGACAGACCACCCAGCACACCGCCGATAAGGCTAGCCACCACTAAGATCCCCAAAAATCTGGGAAATGCCTTTTGATTCTCACTTTTCTGCTTCATTGCGCACATCCTCCTCATAGCTAAAAATATCCTCCACAGAGACCTGGCACAGCTTTGCCAGCTTCAGCGCCAGGGTCACAGAGGGGGAGTAGTCCCCCCGCTCGATCTGGCTGATGGTCTGGCGGGAGACCCCCGCCAGACGGCCCATTTCCTGCTGGTTGACTCCCAGCCGGGCCCGGTATTCCTTCAATCGGTTATACAGGGGCATAGGCCCCTCCTTTCTGTTAGGTCCGCTTGTCAATTTGACAACTATCTTTGTCATTTATGGATGATACCATTGACAAGGAAAGTTGTCAATATGGAATTGAAAATTTTTTCGCACTCCGTTGATAGGAAAAACGGTTCTTCCCTTTTTGCGTGAAATATGCTATACTTATTCCGCATTTTTGCGGGAAACGGGAAAGAAGGGAGGCGGTCCAATGGAATTTGCCAATGACCCCATTGCCCGGCGGATCCGGGAAGCCGCCGGACGGGGAACACTTTCCCACGCGCTGCTGTTTTCCGGCAGCGGGGACCGGATCGCCGCCGCGCAGTACGCTGCTGCGGCCATGGAGTGTCAGGGCGGCGGACAAAAGCCCTGCGGGACATGTCCCGCCTGCCGCAAGGTGTTCTCCGGCATTCACCCGGACGTTATCACCGTCCGGGACGAGGCCCATAAGAACCTCTCCGTGGACACCGTCCGCCAGATCCGCGCCGATGCCTATATCCGGCCCAACGAGGGTGCCCGGAAGGTCTATATCTTTCCGGACTGCACCATTCTGACAGAGCAGGACCAGAACGTACTGCTGAAGATCGTAGAGGAAGGCCCGCCCTACGCGGCATTCCTCTTCTGTGCGGAAAATTCTTCCGTGGTCTTGCAGACGCTCCGTTCCCGGTGCGTGGAGCTGAAGCTCCATCCCGCCGTCACCGTGGAAAAGGAAAGCTCGGAGGCGGGCGTGGAGTTGTGCCGTCTGCTGGCAGCAGGGAAGAGGGGGACTGTCACAGAGCTGATGGTCCGTCTTGAGAAAAAACGGCTGGACCGGGACGGCCTTGCGGCCATGCTGGATCAGGCCCGAACCCTTCTGGCGGCAGCCCTGCTGGCCCAGTACGGTCAATCCCCGGAGGGACCGGACGCGGCCCTCATTGTCCAACTTGGGAAACGCTTGACAAAACAGCGGATCATGGGCACAATAGAATTGTTACAAACGTACCGCGGAGCCTGCTCCTACAATGTGGGCGCCAGCCATGTGCTGGGGGCTTTGGCGGTGGAATTGGAGGAAATCCTTTGACTGAAGTGATCAGTGTCCGCTTTCGTGGCGGATGCAAGAATTATTATTTTGACCCCAAGGGACATGCGGTGAAAATGGGCGATCAGGTCATCGTGGAGACCGCCCAGGGCCCGGAATTCGGCACCTGCACTCAGGGGAACCACGAGGTGGCGGACGAAACTGTTGTCCAGCCCCTGTGCGCCATGCTGCGGCTGGCCACTGACGCCGACCGCCGCACCGTGGATTACAACCGAAAAAAAGAGAGCGAGGCCTTCGACATCTGCGAGAAGAAGATCGCGGATCACGGTTTGGAAATGAAGTTGGTGAACGTATCTGCCAGCTTTGACGGCAGTAAGATCATTTTCTTCTTTACCGCCGATGGCCGGGTGGACTTCCGGGAGCTGGTGCGGGATCTGGCCGGCGTGTTCCGGGCCCGGATCGAGCTGCGTCAGATTGGCGTCCGGGACGAGGCCAAAATGGTGGGCGGTCTCGGCATCTGCGGGCGGCCCTTCTGCTGCTCCCAGTTTTTGGACGGGTTCCTGCCCGTCTCCATCAAGATGGCCAAGACCCAGAATCTCAGCTTGAATCCCACCAAGATCTCCGGCACCTGCGGACGGCTGATGTGCTGCCTGAAATATGAGCAGAACGCCTATGAGGATGCTCAGAAGCGGATGCCCAAGCAGGAATCCTTCGTTCAGACCCCCGACGGCCCCGGCAATGTAAAAGCCGTGGACCTGCTGCGGGAAACCGTAAAGGTCAGCCTGGACAGTGCTCCGGAGACCCAGAAGTGCTACCACAACTGCGAGATCTGCGTCCTGCGCAACGGCAAGGGCAGCCGTGAGGGCATTGAGATCCCCACGGAGCGGCCCGAGCGGTATGTGGAGGAAAAGGAAGAGGAGTTCATCGCGCCGGTGATCTCCCGGCACTTTGAAGCGGAGGAACCGACGGAGACGCCGGCCCCCGTCCGGGAACGTCCCCGTGAGGAGGGCGGCGAGAGCAAGAGCCGCCGCCGTCACCGGGGCGGACGCCGCAGAAGCGGCGGCAGCGGCGAGGGAGCGCCCAACACTTACGCACCGGCGAAGAAGGAAGCTCCCAAGGCCCCTGAAGGCCAGAGCCGTCAGGGCGGCAAGCCCGCAAACCGGTCTCAGCGGCCTAAGCAGGACCGCCCCCGGACCGAGCGGCCCAAGCAGGACCAACGTCCCAAACAGGATGCGGCTCCCGCCCGGGAAAAGGTCATCAATCCGGAAAACGGTGAAGCTGTTAAGCGCCGCCGTCACCGGGGCGGACGCCGCCATCGCGGCGGTGGCGGCGGAAACGCCGGCGGAACACCCTCCGCAGAATAAGCGGCTATCTCAGGCGGAGCGGGAATCTTTCCGCTCCGCCGTTTTTTAGGAGAATAACTATGGGAAAATTTGACGGCGTTCTGCTGGCCAGCGACTTTGACAATACCATCCTGAATACAGAGCGGCCCCGCCGCACCGGCTGCCCCATTCCGCCCATTTCACAGCGGAATGTGGAAGCCCTCCGCTATTTCATGGACAACGGCGGCCGCTTTGCCGTAGCCACAGGCCGGGCGCTGCCCGCTTTCCGGATGTTCGCGGAGCAGGTGCCCATGAACGCACCGGCCGTTGTGTGCAACGGCGGCGCGCTGTACGATTTCAAAACGGAGCGCTATCTGGAAACCATGGAGCTGCCGGAGACCATTCGCAGCCAAGGTCAGGATGTGCTGAACCGGTTTCCCACAGCGGCAGTGGAGGCCTATCACATGGACAATGTGATCCATGCCGTGCGGCCCAACGAGTACACCCGGCAGCATGAGCACGTGACCCATGCCGGGGTGCAGCCTGTCCCAACCCTGCTGGAGGTGCCGATGCCCCTCATCAAGATCATGTTTGAGGATGACCATGAGCACCTGCTGGCTCTGCGGGACTATGTGAGCAGGCAGCCTTGGTCAGCGGACTACGAGGTGTTTTTCTCTGACAGGACTCTGCTGGAGGTCACCCGGAAGGGCGCCAGCAAGGGAGCTATGGTAGCTCGTCTGGCAAAGCGCCTGGGGATCTCCATGGATCATGTCTACTGCGCCGGGGACGAAAACAACGATCTCTCCATGCTGACGATGGCGGCAGAGGGGTTTGCCCCGGCTAACTGCGTAGAAACCGTGCGAAGCTGCGGCGCTACCATTGTGGCGGACTGCGACCACGATACCCTTGCGGAGATCGTCTCCATTCTGGACAAACGGTACTGAGATTTGGCAATTGTATTGACAAAACCGCCGTTTTTCTCTATAATTTTAACTGGCCGTAGAAAACTGAACACAGGGGTGCTGGAGAGAACTCCGGCTGAGATGCGGGGCTGTGACTGCCCTCTTTCCCTTAAACCTGATCCGGGTAATGCCGGCGTAGGAAGTGAACGATCTGTCTTTCCGTACCGCAAGCCCGTTCATGTGGCCTGCGGTACTTTATTTTCAGGAGGGACGTTTATGTCCGCAAAGAATACCAACTCTCATCTCCGTGTCCGGATGCTGTGCGAGGGTGCCATGATGGTGGCCCTGGCCCAGGTACTCAGCTACATCAAACTGATGGAGCTGCCCAACGGCGGCTCCTTGACCCCCGCCATGTTCCCCATCATCCTGTTTGCCGTCCGCTGGGGACTGACTCCGGGCCTCATGGCCGGCTTCACCTTCGGCCTCTTGCAGCTCATTTTTGACGGCGCTTACGCCTGGGGCTGGCAGTCCATGCTGCTGGACTATCTGGTAGCCTTTACCCCCTTGGGTCTGGCTGGCCTGTTCAAGGGCAAGAAGTGGGGCATCTTTGTCGGTACCGTAGTAGGCTGCCTCGGCCGCTTTGTTGTTCACTACATCAGCGGTGTGACCATCTACAAAATTCTGGCTCCCACGGAGTTCATGAAGTGGACCTTCACCAGTCCTTCCGCCTACTCTCTGGTCTATAACGGCTCCTATATGCTGCCCAATACCATCATTGCGCTGGTCATCGCGGCGGTGTTGTATAAGCCCCTGAAAAAGTACATTCTGGGGCAGGATCTCGGCAACTGAAGAAGAACCCCACAACGGCGGTCTGCATACGCAGACCGCCGTTCGATCTTCCTCAGAATACCTTGTTTCGCATAAACGATTCATCTAAAAGCGGCCCTCTGCGCTCACTTTTGCAGCATTCGTTTGAAAAACCGCCTTTTTCTTTATCGAAAACGTTTAATTTCAAAAGAAAATCTTGTAAAATATATTGATTGTATTTTCTTTCCCAATCTACTATAATACAAAATGGTTATATCCGGAGCCGCAGGCCGCCGGTTTTCCGCATTGGGCGTCCACCGGCTCCATGTTGTTCTATTCTGCCTGTTCCGGGCAAAAATCGAAGGAGAGTTTCTATGAGCAAGAAGTATTGTTACCTGTTCACGGAAGGCAACGCCAACATGCGTGAACTTCTGGGCGGCAAGGGCGCCAACCTGGCTGAGATGACCAACATCGGTCTGCCCGTGCCTCAGGGCTTCACCATCACCACCGAGGCCTGCACCCAGTATTATGAGGACGGCCAGAAGATCAATGACGGCATCTTTGCCGAGATCATGGAATACATCGAGAAGATGGAGAGCATCACCGGCAAGAAGTTCGGCGACCACGAGAATCCTCTGCTGGTCTCCGTCCGTTCCGGTGCCCGTGCCTCCATGCCCGGCATGATGGATACCATCCTGAACCTGGGCCTGAACGAGGACGTTGTTGATGTCATCGCCAAGAAGTCCAACAACCCCCGCTGGGCTTGGGACTGCTATCGCCGCTTTATCCAGATGTACTCCGACGTGGTCATGGAAGTGGGCAAGAAGTACTTCGAGCAGCTCATCGACGAGATGAAGGAGAAGAAGGGCGTCACGCAGGACGTGGATCTCACCGCTGAGGACCTGAAGGAACTGGCCATGCAGTTCAAGGCCGAGTACAAGTCCAAGATTGGCCAGGAGTTCCCCTCTGATCCCAAGGAGCAGCTGATGGGCGCCATCAAGGCCGTGTTCCGTTCCTGGGACAACCCCCGCGCCAACGTCTATCGCCGCGACAATGATATCCCCTATTCCTGGGGTACTGCCGTCAACGTGCAGTCCATGGCCTTCGGCAACATGGG
>ENA-OZGC01001015-OZGC01001015.1-human-gut-metagenome-genome-assembly--contig:-NODE-1015-length-17820-cov-10.889108_pt1 | contig 17820 bp, 20 predicted proteins | sample MGYA00245109_ERZ653643 | MGnify/ENA primary metagenome ERZ653643 (study PRJEB26926, sample SAMN06165107) | human gut metagenome | biome: ENVO:00009003; feature: ENVO:2100002; material: ENVO:00002003... | reverse complement strand
GACACGCCGCCCGCCATCGAGCAAGGTTATACTCCTATTTAGGGGTAAAACAGCTCATGGCTGGCGGCGGTGTCGTTCTGATCGGTCTTCAGCTTATCCCTCTGCTGTCCGGCCTGTTCAGCTAAGTGTCACCCGTTGTCCCTTTTCCAGAAAAGGAGCTGATGTATGGACTTTATCATCGACGCAATCGTTGAATGGCTGAAAGGTCTGCTCGTCGATGGTATCATGGGAAATCTGGATGGCCTTTTCGATAACGTCAATCAGAGCGTTGGCGAGATCGCCACACAGGTAGGCACGACCCCGGCGGACTGGAACGCCGGGGTCTTTTCCATGATACGACAGATCTCCGAAACTGCCATTCTGCCAATCGCCGGGGTCATCCTCACTTTTGTTATGACCTATGAACTGATACAGATGCTCATAGAACGCAACAACCTCCATGAAGTTGACACATGGATGTTTTTTAAGTGGGTGTTCAAAACCTTTGTGGCTGTGATGATCCTGACGAATACCTTCAATATCGTGCTGGCGGTCTTTGATGTGAGCCAGCATGTGATACAGCAGTCAGCGGGCATTATCCAGAACGGGACAGAGATCACGCCGGATGTGCTGGACAGTCTGCGGACAGAGCTTGAGGCGATGGAGTTAGGCCCTCTGTTCGGACTCTGGCTCCAGTCCTTCCTGATCCAGCTTACCATGATTGCCTTAAACATCGTGATTTTCGTCATCGTATATGGCCGTATGATTGAAATTTATTTACTCACAAGTTTAGCGCCTATCCCGTTTGCCACAGTCCCCAACAGGGAAACCGGACACATGGGGCAGAACTATTTCCGCTCCCTCTTTGCGGTGGGCTTTCAAGGTCTATTGATCTTAGTCTGTGTCGCCATCTATGCGGTGCTGATCCAGAGTATCGCCACCGACGGCGACCCCATCGGGGCGATCTGGGGCTGCGTGGGATATACGGTGCTGCTGTGTTTTACCTTATTCAAAACAGGCAGTCTTGCAAAATCCATCTTCGGCTGCCATTAAGAGACTTCGGGCCATGCTGACCCGAAGCGGAAAGGAGGCGGTATGCCTCGGCGTTACAAACAGGGTGCGGACGGACAGCCGCACCCGGCTTTCTATGGAAAGCTCCCCGAAGAATTTTCTAAAGCAGACACCATGCGCTTTATGGTGGAAACCGATCTGAAACTGTCCGGGTGCGTATCGGCGGACACGCTGGCGGCACTCCGGGCGGAAGGCTATGACTACAAGGACGGGAACCTTGTTCCCGCCGGAAAGGAGGAAACCATGCAGGAAAAGGTTGCAAACACCACCCCGGCCGCACCGTTGAAGCTGGATGTAAGCGTGCGGGTCATCGAACCTGTGAAAAACCTCATGGGCTTTGCCAGCGTGAAATTCAATGACTGCTTTGTGGTGGAAAATCTGAAAATCGTACAGGGCAGCAAGGGCCTCTTTCTTGGGATGCCCAGCCAGCCGGACGGCAAAGGCGGCTACCGGGATATGGCCTACCCTGTCACAAAGGAGTTCCGGGAACAGCTCAATACCGCTGTTCTGCAAGCCTATGAGGCAAAGCTGGAACAGATGGCGGAGCGCGGCTCTGTGGGGCGTGCGTCCATCAGCGACCAGCTCAAAGCCGGGAAAGCGGCTGCCAAACAGGCAAAGGCAGAACGGCCTCCGAAGGAAAAGCCCAGCCGCAGCGCAGAGCGTTGACCTCGGGCCATGCTGGCCCGAAGCAGAAAGGAGGCGGGAACCATGCCACGCAAACGGACGGGCTATGACGCGGCCTGCTATTACGACGGAAAACTGCTGGGCCGCTGTACCAAAGCGGACAGCGACGCCTATACCCTGTTGATGAACGCCTGCGGCGGGGAGGCCGCCCGGGTCCTGCGGGAATATGCCTATTTTTCCCCGGAACTGAAAGCCATCTTGGAAAAGGCGGCGCTCATGCAGGCAGACCGGAGCCGGACGGGCGGAATGTTCCATGCGCCGAAAAGCTCCCCGTGGGGCGAGGTGCAGAATTGTGAAACCCTCTGTCCGGGGGTGTTTTTGGTATCTACCGCCAGCCACGGCGGAACGATGGTGGCAAACGAGGTAGCCGCCGTTCTCTCCCCAGCGGCCAAAAAATGCGGCTTCAAGGACAAGGGCTATATCTGCTATGAGGAGGACGCACAGGAAAGCGTAGTGCTCCGGGAGCTGCTGGACAAAAAGCTGTGGAAAATCCCTGACCGCATTAAGGACAAAGGACAGTTTGAAGAAAAACTCAATCAGTCCATCCGGCAGTATCACCCCGAATACTGGCGGGCAAGGCAGAGCGGACGAGAGGCCGCCGAAGCTGCCCGCAGCACAGCCCCGGCCAAAGAGGCCGCAAGATAACCTCGGGCCATGCTGGCCCGAAGCAGTAAAGGAGGTGTACCAAAATGGCCTATGTGCCAGTACCAAAAGACCTTTCCAAAATCAAGACAAAGCTGGCCTTCAACCTAACGAAGCGCCAGCTTGTTTGTTTTTCCAGCGCGGCGGCGGTGGGCCTCCCGGCTTACCTGTTTTCCCGTGGCAGTATCGGGAACAGTGCCGCCATGTTCCTGATGATCGGCCTCATGCTCCCGTTCTTCTTTCTGGCTATGTATGAACGAGACGGTCTGCCGCTGGAAAAAGTGCTGAAAAACATCATCCGCACCCGGTTCCTCTATCCCCGTGTGCGGCCTTACAAAACCGAAAACTTCTATGCGCTGCTTAGCGCCAGAAAGGAGGCGCAGCCGATTGCGAAACAGCAGAAGGGCCGGAAAGCCCGCAGGCAGAAAGCCTGAAAAGCAGGGCCTTACCGGCCTGTTCACGAAAGGAAAGAACATTCCCACCACCGCCCAGCAGACCCTCCCTTACCGGGAAATGTACCGGGACGGGGTGTGCCGGGTAGCGGACCGCTATTACACCAAAACCATTGAATACGAGGACATCAACTACCAGCTCGCACAGTCCGAAGATCAGGCAGCCATCTTTGACGGGTGGAGCGCCTGCCTCAACTACTTTGACAGCAGCCTTCCGTTCCAGCTTTCCTTCCTCAACCACCGGAGCCGCCCGGGCAGCCGGTACAGCGTGAACATCCCCATGCAGGACGATGATTACAACAGCGTCCGGTGTGAGTATGTGGAAATGCTGGAAAACCAGATCGCCAAAAGCAACAACGGCATTGTCCGCACAAAGCTCCTGACCTTCGGCGTGAACGTGGACGACCTTTCCACCGCCAGGGCAAGGCTGGAACGTGTAGAGGCGGACATTTGCGGGAACTTCAAAAAGCTGGGCGTCAAGTGCCGCTCCCTTTCGGGGCTGGAACGGCTGGAGCTTCTTCACGGGCAGCTCCACCCCGGCAGCGGCTCCCCCTTCCGGTTTTCATGGGATATGATCCCCAAAACCGGGCTTTCCACCAAAGACTTTATCGCCCCGGACAGCTTCGACTTCCGTTTCAGCCGTCTGTTCCGGGTGGGGACGACTTGGGGCGCTGCCTCCTACTTGCAGATTTTGGCCTCGGAGCTCTCGGACAAGCTGCTGGCGGAGCTTTTGGAAATGGATGCGGAAATGACCATCACTCTCCATATCCAAACCGTCGATCAGGCCGCCGCCGTAAAATCCATCAAGGCCAAAGTCTCCGACATTGACAAGATGAAGGTGGAGGAACAAAAGAAGGCAGCCCGGTCAGGGTACGACATGGACATACTTCCGCCCGACCTTGTAACGTACAGCAACGACGCAAAGACCCTTCTGGAAGATTTACAGAGCCGGAATGAAAGAATGTTCCTGCTGACCTTCCTTGTGGTAAACATGGCCCCGACCCGCCGGGAGCTGGACAATGACCTGTTCACGGTGTCGGGTATCGTCCAGAAATACAACTGCACCTTGAAGCGGCTGGACTTCCAGCAGGAGGATGGTTTTCTTTCCAGCCTTCCGCTGGGCCATAACGGCATTGAGATCAAGCGCGGCATGACGACCAGCTCCACGGCCATTTTCGTTCCCTTTATGACGCAGGAGCTCCGCATGGATGGCGAAGCCGTCTATTACGGGCTCAACGCACTTTCCCATAACGTCATCATGGCAAACCGGAAAAAGCTCAAAAACCCCAACGGCCTGTTCCTCGGCGTGCCGGGCTCCGGCAAATCCTTTGCCGCAAAGCGGGAGCTTGTGAACGTGTTCCTTGCCACCCGTGACCGGATCATTGTGGTGGACCCGATGGGCGAATACTCGCCCCTTATCAAGCGGCTGGGCGGACAGGTCATCGAGATCGCCCCGGACAGCCCCCACCACATCAATCCGATGGACATTGACCTGAGCTTTGACGAGGAAAACCCGATGGCGCTGAAAGCCGACTTTATCCTGTCGCTGATGGAGCTGATCGTTGGCGGCAAGGATGGCTTGCAGCCGGTGGAGCGGACCGTCATTGACCGCTGTGTACGCCAGATGTACCGGGAACATTTGCAGGACCCGGAAACAAGCAAAATGCCGACCCTCCAAACCCTGTATGACCTGCTCTGTTCCCAGCCGGAGGGCGAGGCGGTACGGCTGGCAACTGCCCTTGAAATCTATGTGTCGGGTTCCCTTAACGTGTTCAACCATGAAACCAATGTGGACTTAAACCGCCGTCTGGTATGCCTTGACTTAAAAAAGCTGGGGGCCGGGCTTCGGACGATTGCCATGCTCATTATGCAGGACTTGGTAAACTCGCAGGTGTCCATGAATTTCCTGCGCGGTATCGCTACATGGTGCTACTTCGACGAATTTCATGTGCTGCTCCGTGACCGTCTGACGGCAAGCTATTGTGTGGCGATCTGGAAAATGCTGCGAAAAAAAGGGTGCGTTCCGAGTGCTTTAACGCAGAACGTAAAGGATTTTCTGGCAAGCCCGGAGATTGAGAACATCTTTGAAAACTCGGACTTCCTTGTGCTGCTCTCGCAGGCACAGGGGGACCGGCAGATTTTAGCCAAACAGCTTGGGATCAGCCCCCACCAGCTTTCCTATGTGACCCATACCAATTCCGGCGAAGGGCTGCTGTTCTTCGGGAATACCACCATCCCGTTTGTTGACCGCTTCCCGCAGAATACCGAGCTGTACGCCATTATGACCACCCGCCCGGAGGACAAAAAACAGGAAATGAACCGGGCATAACACACTTCGGGCCATGTTGGCCCGAGGTTTGGAAAGGAGGGATACATCATCGGAAAGAAACCGGACAAACGGAATTTTCAGAGGCCGGGGCCGACGGAGGATACCGGGGGCAATCGCCCCGGACCGGCTGAACGGGAAGGGCCTTCCCCCGCACCATCCCGACGCCTGCGGTTTGAGGACGAGGATACCGGGCAGGACAGTCCTTCGGGCCATGATGGCCCGAAGTCCAAAAGCGGCAAGTTTCAAGAGGACAGCCGGAAAAGCCGTCCCTCTGACCGCATGAGGCAGGAGGATGAAGCGGGCGGGCCGCAGGATACCGGCAAGGCACAGGAGCCGGAGGGCTCCGCCGAGAAGGCCGGGAGCAAAAAGGACAAGTACCAGAAAGCACAGGCAAAAGCGGAACACGCCGGGGAAAAGCTGGGAAAGGCCCGGGAGAAACTGGACAAGACCGAGGCAAAACGGGCAGCGAAGAAGCCGCCGGGGCTTGCAAAAAAGGCAGTCCGGGGAGCCCGTACAGAAGCGTGGTTCTATGTCCACAACAAGATACACGAGGTTGAGCATGAAAATGTGGGTGTGGAAGGAGCCCATAAATCCGAGCTGGCCGCAGAGGCCGGAGCCCGGAAACTGACCCGCTATGCCAAACGCCGCTGGCAGGAACACCCGGCCCGGAAGGTGGCAAAGTGGGAACGGAAGGACATAAAAGCCCGGGCCAATGTGGATTTTCAAAAGATGGCCTCCGAGCACCCGGAGCTTGCCAGCAATCCGCTTTCCCGTGTGCAGCAGAAATGGAAACTGAAACGCCGGTATTCCAAAGAAGCAAAGGCGGCTGCAAAACAGGGCGCAAAGGCCGCAAAGAAAACCGCTGCCGCTTCGGGAACTGCGACCCGTCGGGCGGCGCAGTTTGTGACCCGTCATCCCGTGGCGGTGCTGGTCCTGCTCCTGCTGTTGCTGCTCTGTTTTCTTGTGTCGGCGGTAAGCTCTATCTTTCCCACGCTTGGCAGCGGCCTTGCCAATGCGTTATCCGGCACCTCCTACGCCTCGGAGGATACGGACCTGCTGGGCGTGGACGAGGACTACACAGCACTGGAAAACGAGCTGGCGCAGACGGTAGCGAACATCGAAAGCACCCATCCCGGCTATGACGAGTACCGCTATTCGGTGGACGAGATCGGCCATAACCCCTATGAGCTGGCGTCCTATCTCTCGGCAAAGTACCATGTGTATTTCCGGGAACAGGTGCAGGACGAACTGCGGGAGATCTTCGAGGCACAGTATGAGCTGACCTTGACGGAGGAAGTCGAGATACGCTACCGCACCGAAACCAGCACCGACCCGGAGACCGGGGAAACCACCACCGAGGAAGTCCCCTATGAGTATTACATTCTCAATGTGACCCTCACAAACAAGACGCTGCCCGCCGTGATCCTGCCGAGGCTTAACGAACAGCAGCGGGAAATCTACACCGTTATGCAGCAGCTCAAAGGCAACAAACCCTATCTGTGGGAAGGGATTTACAACGGCGGCGAAGATACCGGCCCCAGCTATGAGATACCCGGCGAGGCGCTGGATGACCCGGCTTTTGCGGCGCTCATGGAAGAAGCCACAAAGTACATCGGCTGGCCCTATGTGTGGGGCGGCTCCAGCCCGTCCACCTCCTTTGACTGTTCGGGCTTTGTCTGCTGGGTGTACACGGCCAGCGGCGTCCACAACCTGCCCCGTACCACGGCGCAGGGCATTTATAACCAGTGTGCTATCATTTCCCCCTCCGAGGCAAAGCCCGGCGACATTATCTTTTTCACGGGAACCTATGACAGCCCCGGCCCTGTGTCCCATGTGGGGATTTATGTGGGCGACGGGATGATGCTCCATTGTGGTTCGCCCATCCAATACGCAAACATCAATTCAAGCTACTGGCAGACACATTTCTATGCCTTCGGGCGTTTGTGAGCCAGAGGAAAGGAGTCCTTGCATGAACAAGATCGACAAGCTCGATAAGGAACTGGAAAAAGCCCGGGAGAAGGCTGCCGAGTGGCAGGCCAAAATCCGGGAGCTGGAAAAGCAGAAACAGGAGGAAGAAAACAGCCAGATCGTGCAGGCGGTGCGCTCCCTCAAACTGACGCCCGCCCAGCTTATGGCTTTTCTGAATGACCCCAAAAACAGCCTTACCGCTTCGGGCCATACTGACCCGAAGCCGGAGGCACCCGGAAAGGAGGACACAGCCCATGAAGAAAACTAAATACCGCAGGCTGGCGGCGATGGCTGCCAGCCTTTTGTGTTGCCTGATCTTTACGGTCCCGGCCTACGCCCAGAGCAGCGAGCCGCAGCCCGAGGCCACTCCCGCTCCGGTGGAAACCGAAGCGGAGCCGGAAACCCAGAACCCCTTTACCCCGGACGGGACGGGAACCGTGGTGGACAACGCCACCGACGAGGATGGAAAGGAGTTCTACACCATCACCACAGCAGACGAGAGCGTGTTTTATCTGGTGATCGACAAACAGAAAACCAGCGAGAACGTCTATTTCCTCAATACCGTTACCACAGACGATCTTCTGCCTCTTGCCGAACAGGGTAAGGAACCGCCCAAAGAAGTGACCCCGGAGCCAGAGCCAAAGCCCACCGAACCGGTGGAGGAAGTACCGGAACCCGAGCCGGAGAAAAAGGACAGCCCCCTTCTCTCTCTGCTCCTGATCGGTGCGGTGGTGCTGGCCGGCGGTGGGATTGGTTACTATTTCAAGATTTACAAGCCGAAGCATGAGGCCCCGGATTTGGAAGATGATTACTGCGAATATGAGGACGGGGAGCTGGAGGAGATCGCAGAGGAACCCGAGGACGAAGATACCCCGCCGTGGGAGGAAGATACGGAGGAATGAGAATGAATTTTACAAGCAGCCCTTTTGAACGAATGATGAAGGAAGTACCGCACCCCGGCTGGGACAATGACGACCCTTGTAAGGGATGCCGTTATTACAAGGAGTGCAAAGGAAAGAAAAAACAGTGCCGGAAGAAGTTCCGGGCGCTGATCGTGGAGCCCCGCCCTTCGGGCCATCGTGGCCCGAAGTCTTAAATGGACGCCCGGGAGCTGACCCGTGACGAGAAGAAGAAAATCCGTTCTCTTGTCACGGGGATGTGCGCCAACTATGACCGGGAAAGCGGCCTGTGCCTTCCTCTTGACTGTGCCTGCTATATGCTGCACAAGTGCTGGACAGGGGCGTACTGCCGTTATTTCCGTGAGGCTGTCCTGCCTCTTAACCCGGAGCTTCAAGCGTCGTTGACAACGGAAGGCATCTCCCCGGAGCTGCGAGCCTGTGCGGTCTGCGGAAAGGCGTTTTTGCCCGAGGGGCGTCAAGCCTACTGTTCCGACGCCTGCAAGGCCGAAGGGAACCGCCGAAAAAGCCGGGAACGCATGAGGAAAATGCGGGAGAAAAGGCCGGGCGGCTGTTACGATTTGCCGCCTCCAAAGGCTTGACATTCCGGGCTTTTTTGAGGGTGTTTCCGGGGTGGGAATATCTTATTACATTTCTCCCCGGTCTGCCCTCTTATTTCGTAACATCCAGCACTTCGGGTCATGTTAGCCCGAGGCACAGAAAGGAGGGATCTCTTGGAGACAGTACAAGGATATGTGATTTTGAAAGCTGCCACCTTTGAAACCGGACACGGCTTTGCGCTGGGGCATAATCCGGGAGCGCCGAGCCCCTTTGTGACCTGGCAGTTTACCGAGGGGGAAAACGGCCATCGGGATTACTACTGGGGCCGCTATGGAACCAGTCAGGCGTGGGCGCAGAGGGACTTTGACCGCCGGGTGGACGACTATCAGCAGCTTTACCATGCGGCGGTCAAGCATACCGAGCTGGGACCGGAGGGCGTTTACCGCTATTATTCCACCCAGCGGCCCGTGGACATAGGAACTTACCCGAAGCCGCCGGATAACCAGCCTCTTTCCATCGTCAACTACGATGATGACAGGCGGCGTCCTGTGGCAGACGGCAGGCTGATGGCATGGGGCGAACTGACCTACGCAAAGCCGCTGACCGAAAAGCAGATGGAGGATTATGAACTGAAACCAGCACCGGGCAATCCTGACCGGGTGCGCCCATCCATTACCGCCCGGCTCAAAGAAGGAACCAGAGGGCAGGAACCCCCGAAGGAGCCCGGCCAGAAGCGGAGCCATAAAAACCATGAGGAACGATAAAGGAGGATCGCCATGCACGAAAAAGACAACTATCTGAAAACCGCCGAGCTCTCCACAGAGCAGAACTGCAACATGATCGACGGCGTACCCAACAACACGCCTATCTCACCCACGCCCCCGGAGCTGGACGCAAAACCGCTTGATAAGGTAAAGGAGCCCAAAGAGCGCCGGAAAGGCCGGGAGCTGGAACGCTGATGGAGAACCGCAAGCGGAATGTCCATCTGCACGTCATGGTAACGCCGGACGAGCTGGCGGCCATCCATGAGCGGATGGCCGAGGCGGGCATTTCCAACGCCGGGGCTTATGTACGGAAAATGGCTCTGAATGGGTATATCCTGCACATCGACCTTGCGCCCGTAAAAGAGCTGATCTCTCTGCAACGGCGCTGTTCTAACAATCTCAATCAGGTTGCCATACACGCACATACCTATGGCGTGTACCCGGAGGAAATCGACGGATTGAAGCGGGACTATGAAAAGCTGTGGGGCGAGGTGTCAAAGGTGCTGCGGGAGCTTTCCGAGCTGGTGGCAAAGTAAGACGAGGGCGGCAGGCTTCCGTTGCGGGGCTTGCCGCCCTGCTCTTTTTTTACCACTTCGGGCCAGTATGACCCGAAGGTTTGGGACAGGATTCACTAATCTTTCGCAACATTTATGTCCCCGGGCAGGCATGATAAAATAGAGGTAGGAAGGATAGATAAAGGAGGTTTTGAAGATGAAGATACTGCTGAAAATATTGGTTGCTCCCTTTGCTTTAGCGTTGTCCCTTCTGGCGGCTCTGCTGGTGTTCCTATTTGATATTTGTGCCGTCCTGCTGACGATTGCCTCTGTGATCCTGGCGGTGCTGGGTGTCGCTCTCTTTTTCACGCCGACGCCCATAGGCGGGATTGTATTTCTGTTTCTTGCCTTCCTTCTTTCGCCGTATGGACTGCAAGCGGCGGCGGGCTCCCTTCTTTGGGCGCTGGACGGAGGCAAATCCGCTCTGTACCGGTTTCTGGCAAGTTAAGCAGCCTCGGGCCATACTGGCCCGAAGTCGGGGCGGTCTGAATGGGCCGCCCCTTTCTCATGGAAAGGAGGAATGATTTTTGGCTACCACAACTTTGTTACAGCGCCATGCGGGCGAAGGCGAAACGATTGCTGAGGCTATCCGGGATTGTCTGGACTATGGCAAGGACCCGGAGAAAACAGAAAGCGGAAAGTATATCTCCGCTTATGAATGTGATCCGGCCACCGTGGCGGACGAGTTCCTTTTGGCAAAGGCCAGCTATGCCGCTATGACGGGCCGGGAACAGAAGAAAGAAAATAATGTGCTGTGCTATCAGATACGACAATCCTTCTATCCGGGCGAGATCACCCCGAAGGAGGCGAACCGTATCGGCTATGAGCTGGCTATGCGCTGGACAAAGGGGCGGCACGCTTTTATCGTTACCACGCACACCGATAAGCAGCACATCCATTGTCACATTTATTACAACTCCACCACCCTTGACTGCACCCGGAAATTCCGAAATTTTTGGGGCTCCAGCTTCGCCCTTCGGCGGCTCTCTGACAGGCTGTGCCTTGAAAACGGGCTATCCATCGTGGAGAACCCGAAGCCCCGGAGCAAGGGCAAGTATCGGAACTATGGAGAGTGGCAGAAAGACCGGAAAGGGCCGCTTTCCTATCAGGACAGGCTGCGCCTTGCCATTGATACTGCGTTGGCGGAACGCCCCGCTGATTTGGACGAATTTCTCAATTTGATGAAGCGGGCCGGGTATGAGGTCAAGACGGTTCGGGGCGGCGGTATCAGCTTCCGGCTGACCGGGCAGGGACAGGAACGCTTCACCCGTCTGCGTGCCTCCACGCTGGGGGACGGCTACGACTTGCAAGATGTTCTGTCCGCCATTGAGGGCAAAGAAAAACGCCCCGGGCGCTCGGAGCGGAAAATCAGTCTGGCGGTGGATATTCAAGCAAAGCTGGCTGCCGGTAAGGGGCCGGGATATGAACGCTGGGCGAAGGTATTTAACATTAAGCAGATGGCCGCCGCTCTTGCTTATATACAGGACAATGGCCTGACCGATTATGAGCAGTTGGCACAGAAAGCCACCGAGGCAGCAGACCGTTTTCATGCCATTTCCGAGCAGATCAAGCAGACGGAACAGGCCATGAAAACCAATGCCGGGCTAAAGGCCGCAACGGTTCAGTATGCCAAAACCCGTCCAGTCTTTGAGCAGTATAAGGCGACGAAGTACAGCCGGAAATTCCTTGCGGAGCATGAGGCCGACCTTGAACTGTACCGGGCTGCACAAGCGGAAATGCGCTCTCTGCTGGGCGGGGCGAAGCTCCCCAAAATGGATGTGCTGAAGGAGGAAGGCCGCAAGCTCACAGCAAAGAAAAAACAGCTCTATGGAGAATACCAGAAGGCACGACGGGATATGCAGGAAATCATCACGATCAAGGCAAACATTGATACTCTGATGGGCTACACCGAGCCGGGACGAAAGCAGGAAAAGGAGCGTTAAGGTTATGAAAATAAGGAGCAAAGCGACGCTGACACTTCGGGCCATGTTGGCCCGAAGATACGGGTTTGGGGCGAGCCCCAACAAGCCGCCTTTGTGCCACTTGTGGCCACAGAGGCATTGCTTGCCACTTAGCGGCAGTCCCTAAAATGGCGCAAAAAAACAGAGGCCCTTATTCTGGAACCTCCGTTTCTCTGGCTTTCTTAATGCCCTCGGCTGTGGCTTCTATTACAACAAGCTCTTTTTCATTCATAGAATTTAGGAGCATATCAATGTGCTTTCTGCAAGAACTTGACCTTGCCCCTCCGTCCGCATGAATAAACTGGTCAACTGAAACGTCAAACATCGTAATGAGTTTAACAAAAAGGTCGAAGCTGGGATAATGACCTTTGTTCTCAATATTCATAATGGTACGGGAGTCACGGTCTACTAATTCCGCAACATAGGCTTGTGTCCAGCCCTTTTCTTCTCTGGCTCGTTTGAGAGCCGCCCCGAGGCCGTGAAAGTCAAACCTTCTTTCATTTTGGTTCATTCTCATATCACCCTATATCATTGTACATTTCTGGTTGAATTATGAGAATGTAATACAATTTGATGTAAGATGATATTTTATTTCGTGTAGTGCTAATATAAAGGCATCCTTGTGAAGAATTTTAATGCATGATACAGTAGGAGTGTCTGAGGGCTCGAAATTAAAAATGGCTTTGACTTTGCCCTTACGGAAAGGTTTATACTTTATCTCAAGAAAAGAAGGTGAGAGATTAAATGTTATCAATAGGTGAGTTTTCACGGATTTGTGAGGTAACGCCAAAAACACTACGATATTACGAGGAAATAGGACTACTCTATCCCGAAGAAATCAGTTTGGAAAATGGGTATAGATATTATTCTATTAAGCAATTAGAAAAAATGTTGCTTATCAATAGGCTTAAGTCCTATAAACTTTCTTTAGAGGAAATCAAAGTAATTACAGGAGCAATGGGGGTATCATCAGATAATCAGATACTCTCTGCTCTGCTCCGACAAAAAGGTTTGTTGTTAAATCAAATCGAAAAAATTAGCGACATCATTCGCCAAATTGATTTTGATATTCAACAAATTAAAGTGGGTAAATCAATTATGAGCTACCTGCTTGATATTGATGTAAGACTTGTTGAATATCCTCAACAAAATATTCTCTATTTGCGTAGAAAACTTACGCATGAAGAGTGCTTAAATGGATATAGTCAATTTTTTTGTAAGCTGTATCAAAAGATAGCAACTGAAAAATTAACAATTATGGGACCTGCAATTACTATATATCATAACCCAAGTTGTGATCCCTTTGAATTTGAAATTGAATTTGCTGTTCCGATCAAAGGTAAGCGTCAATTCTAACCACGTATAAAAAGTTCCACCTCAGTGCGAAAGTACTGAGGTGGAACTCGTTTACTTATGAAGGGGTTTTGTATTCCTGAGGGGCCAATGCAGGGAGAAGTTTCTCCGCCCAAGATTCATCTGCCTGGCTCAGAACCGGTGCACTTCGCAGAACCCAAAGCAGATAACGGTAGGGATCCAGCTGGTTTTCCTTGGCTGTTTCAATCAAGCTGTAGATTACAGCACTGGACTGTGCTCCGGCAGGTGTGTTTGCAAAGAGCCAGTTCTTACGGCCCATGACAAAAGGCTTAATACTGCGCTCAGCACGGTTGTTGCTCAGCTCCAGTCTGCCGTCTTCCAGATAGCGAACCAGATAGGGCCACTGTTCCAACAGGTAATGCAGTGCCTTACCGAGAGCGGATTTCGGTGCCGCTTTGGGAGCGGTTTCGTTTGCCCATGCCAACAGAGCGTCCAGAACCGGCTTTTCCAGTTCCAGGCGCTTGGCATATCGTTCTTCCGGCGTCAGTTCTGCAAAAGACTCCTCCAGTTGGAACAGCCTGGTGCAATAGCACTCGCCGGTTGCTGCCAGAGATCCCTTTCGGTCATCTTTAGGGATTGTCTGCAAGGCTTCATCAAATTTTCGCCTCGCATGGGCCCAGCATCCCACAACCCGGATATTCTCTGGCAGTTTGTGGTATCCCTGGTAACCGTCTGCGTGGAGCCAACCTGAAAATCCTTTCAGGAACTCTTCTGCATGAGCCGCTTTGCGGCTTGGCTGGTATTCATACAGGACAATTGGCTCTTCTGCACAGCCGCTGGTTCGGTACAGCCACATATAGGATTTGCTGGTGGCTGCCTTTCCGGACTCCTTCAGCACCTGCAGTGTGGTTTCGTCACCGTGCAGAACAGATTCCTCACACAGTTTTCTGTGCAGCACTTCATAGATCGGACGCAGCCAGGTATCCGAGGTATTCAACATCCAGTTGGCCATCGTCTGCCGGGTCAACTTCAAGCCTTCCCGGTTAAACTCCTGCTCCAGACGGTACAGAGGTGAGTACGTCACAAACTTCTGCGTCATGATGTGCGCCACCGCTTCGGCAGATGCAAAACTGCCGGGATAAAGAGCAGGTTCCTTCGGTGTCTTCAGGATATTCGCTTCTCCGGTGGCTTTCTCACACTGTTTGCAGGCGTAAGTATAGTAAACATCCTCACGGATCCAGAACTTGGCAGGCTCCATCTGCAGACTCCGGTGGACTTCCTTGCCAATCTCCTCCATCATAGCACCGCAGGAAGTGCAGAGACGTTCCTCGTCGGAGAGTCGGTGTTCAATCACTTCGGTGGGAGTTCCTTCAGGAACAATATCCGTCACACTGCCCGACTTCCGCTTGCGTTCATGTGCCTTCACGGCAATTTGTTCCGGTGTGGCAGACTTGGTGCCATAAGCATAGGCTTCGGCTTCATTCACAGTAAGACCCAGTTGGTCCATAAGTTCTTCCTGGATTCTCTCAGAAGAGGAACCAAACTCCCGCTTCTTTGCAAGACCCAACTGCTCCAGAAGCCATTGGTTCTGAAGCTTCAACTCATCATATTCCGCGCGGGAAATGGTCACCATTTCAGCGTTACTTGTGGCAGTTTTCTTCTCGTTTTCCATGAGAAAATTATACCACAAAACACCCGAAAAAGCCAGTATTTTCAAGCACTTTAGGGTGCTATATCACACTCAAACCCGTCATAGTTTTGTTGGCTTTTGGCTGTTCTGTTTTCAGTCCCTCCATAAGCCAACGGTACTGTTGGGGCGTCAATGTCCGGACTTCAGCCTTGGTTCGTGGCCACTGGAAACTGCCGCTTTCCAGACGCTTGTACAAGAGTAAAAATCCATCGCCCTCCCAGTACAAAGCTTTAATACGGTCTCGTTTTCTGCCGCAAAAGAGGAACAGTGCTGTCTGGAATGGATTCATCTGGAACTGTGTGCTTACTATGCTGGCCAAGCCGTCAATCCCGCGCCGCAGGTCTGTATAGCCACAAGCGATATACACCGGACAGCTGCAGTTAAAGTCATTCAACATAGCTTTAAGATACGGAGAACAGCTTCCACCGTGGCTGGATCTGCTCCGTTATGGATATCTGCTGCGATTCCGCCGGCATGGATGCTAAGGGCTATCTGACCGCTCCCATTGCTGGGTATAACCGGCGTTACTTCTGCAAACTGCAGTTCCTGTTGTGCCTTCGCCATGGCAAATATCTTCTTTTGCCATTTGTAGTAGGTCTGCTCGCACACACCGTTTTCTTTGCACCAGCTCTTTACATTCAGGCCACTGTTTCTACATGCTGAGATCCGCTCCGCCCACATGGCTACCTTGGTTTGCACATTCAACTGCTGCAATTCTGTACTCATAATGAAAAACACCCCCGTACCGCGGATAGTATACGCGACTCGCATATACTATCCGCTACTATACAGGAGTATTGTGACACTTTATCTCGCCGCGCTCAAGCCGCCGTTAGCTTTGACGCTTACGATCAAAGAAGTAGTTACTGGAACAAGAGACTTTCAAAATGGCTTGTGTGTAAAATCAACTCTGAATGGTTCCTACGCAAACATTACATCTATTTATGCGCGCCAGCAAGAGTGGGCTGAGTCAAATGGATATGATTTTATCAGGTCACCATTTGAGCTCTATATTACTGAGCCTAATGCTACTAATACACCCGATGACTATATTACAGAAATCTATTACCCTGTAATAAAAAGGAGATAAAATGATAGACAAAAAACTTACAAGCAATCTTCACACCATCATTCTAAATGAATATGAAAATACAGAAGGCATTGTTATTCTGGAAGCTGGACAAATCGTTTTTGAAGAATACTTCGGTAACTCAAATAGCAAGAGTAAGATCCATATCGCATCAGTAACTAAAAGTATTCTATCTGCATTGATAGGCATTGCGATTGAAAAGGGATATATTAAATCGGCAGAGGAAACTGTAATGGGGTATTTTCCCGAATACACCTCCATTTCTTCTAATGGTGTGAGGGAAAAAGTAACTATCCAAAATTTATTAACAATGACTGCTCCGTATTCTTTTAATGACTGGAGCGAGCCGCTGGAGGCGTTCTGTACATCCCCCGACTGGATTGAATTTGCATTACAAGAAATGGGACAGAATGGTGAAATAGGAGCCTTCAAATATTCTACTGCTAGCGCTCATTTGTTATCAGCAATATTAACCCGTGTTACGGGAACAAGTACAAGAGAGTTCGCCAACAAATTTCTTTTTACTCAAATTGGAATAGATAGTATTAACGAATATCCTATGAGTTCTTACGGATATGATGATTTATTCGGGAAAAGAGTCAAAGGCTGGGTTCATGATCCAAACAATATTACTACTGGCGGATGGGGACTTACATTGACTGTGCGTGAAATGGCCCGATTTGGACAGTTATATCTGAATAACGGTTTTTGGAATGGAAAACAAATCATTCCGCAAGATTGGATAGCTAAATCGACCGCGCCTAATCTCAATCATTACGGATATATGTGGTGGCTGTTTGAAAATCACGGACTTGATGCCTTTGCAGCTATGGGGGATGGTGGTAACACAATTTGTTGCGTCCCGCAGAAAAAACTCGTTGTTGCAATAGCATCACATTTCATTCCAAATCCGAAAGATAGGTGGCTGTTAGTAAAAGATCATATTCTCCCAGCTATTCGTTAAAATTAACTCGCCATATAGAACGGTAATAAAAAAAACCGTTGTTATGGCGACTGGATATTCATGCGCCAAAACAAAATACAGTAGCCCTACGGCGGTTTTGAAATAACAATTTCAAGCCGCCGTTTTCTTTTTGAAAAATGAGAATACGGAGGGTGTGTTAAAGTCGCCCTTTTTTAAGGATACGGCGGTGTCCAGGAGGTATCGCCGTGTCCGTTTTTGCTTTTTTTCACAGTACCCATGACCTGCACCAGCTAAAAAAAGCGTAGCTCCCCCTCCGGGACAGTCTGGTTATGAATGTGAAATTAGGCAGTACATAAATGAATATGTAACTTCATGCGCCTGTGCGGCTTTGTGTCGCCCAGGCGCTTTTTTGTACTTCGAGACAAATTGTCCCGAGGTGCGGGGCGGCTCCCCGGGGTGCCGCTCCCCACCGGGCCCCGTTTCGGTCACTCATCCACCCAACACCGAAACGGAGGTTTATTTATGACTACAATCAATCTGAAGGATTTTTATTATTGGTACACACAGGATCAGTTTATCGAGGTTTCTGACGAGGTAGCCGAAGTGTTTGTGTCCGATGCCCGGCACGAAATGGCCTACCAGCGGCGGCTCTCCCGGCATAAGGCGCAGTATTCTCTGGACTGCGATGACGGGATCGAATATTCCGCCTGCCTGCATGAGCCAACGCCCCAGGAGCTTCTGGAGCGCATGGAGCTGTTCATCCGTCTGTGGAACGCACTCAACTCTTTGCCGGAGATCCAGGGCCGCAGGATTGATGCCCACATCATTCTTGGAAAGAGCATCAAGGAAATTGCCGAGGCCGAGGGCGTACATGAGGAGTCTGTCCGCCAGTCGATCAAGCGGGGACTTGAGCGTATGAAAAAAACTTTTTGATTTTTTC
>ENA-OZGC01001010-OZGC01001010.1-human-gut-metagenome-genome-assembly--contig:-NODE-1010-length-17881-cov-5.481319_pt1 | contig 17881 bp, 23 predicted proteins | sample MGYA00245109_ERZ653643 | MGnify/ENA primary metagenome ERZ653643 (study PRJEB26926, sample SAMN06165107) | human gut metagenome | biome: ENVO:00009003; feature: ENVO:2100002; material: ENVO:00002003... | reverse complement strand
CGAGATGCAGCGTAGTCTCGTGGGCTCGGAGATGTGTATAAGAGACAGGTCGAAGCAGAACGCTCGGACAGCGTCGCCCCGCCGCTGGAATACGGCGGGTCTGTAATCACCGCGTCAAACGCGGGGCCATTATAATTGGAAAGAAATGTCCGGCAGTTGCCGGTATACAGCTCAATCATGGAAGTGCTCCTCAAAAATTTTTTTGCTCGATTCTTACACCGCTATACACGGCTTAACACCGCCCCTCCTTGTGCCAATTTAGGGCTGATGCTATAATGTTTCCTGCTGGGAATGAGAAAGGAGCTGATGCCGCACTTCCAAAGCATCAGCTCCCTGTGCCTCGCAGCAACCCGCCAGTTGCAGCATGGCTTCTCTCCCCCCAGCATCGGGGGGGGCCTCTGGGAGTACTCATATCCTCGCCTCCTCGCCCTGCGCTTCCCGCGCAGGGTTTTTGTTGATTTTCTCTTTGATGTGTAGTAGAATAATAATGGGTTATTTTATCTTTTTCACGATTTGGTCTGACTCAGTCCACGCTGTCCGGGACGATTTCGACATCCACCGTAAACGCGCCGATGGGCCTGAACTCACGTCCCGCCTCGTCAACAATGACAAGCTGGATAGTCACGCCAGCAACCTCCTCCTCTTTGAAGCTGGTCTTAGAGAGGTAGTTACCGCTTGCCCAGCCCAGGAGATTGCCATAGCGTACCTGCATCCAGCCGTCACGCTCGTCCAGCACGTCAACGGTGCAGCCCTTTGGCAGCTTCCCGATTTTCGTGCCATTGGGGGAATCCCGCAGCGTGAGAGGATCGTTCTTTGTGCAAACCACAGCGCTGTAAAGCACGGTTTCCTGTGCCATGTCGTTCACCTCTTCCCCATAGTCAACCGCCAGCAGCGGTGCAGCATACTTCCATCCAGAATCCGGGCTTTCCACAAAGCCTGCTGCCGTGCTTTTGGCGTTGAGCACTTTCCCGTTGTGCCCCTTCAGACCGATATGGTAGAAGTCCCCCATGCCGTCCTTTTCGTAGCGCTCCGGCTCTCCATCCTCGCGCCACCTGAGCATGGCGTATCCCGGTTTAGCCTCGCTGGCAGGCACCAGCGCACCACAGTGCTTGCGGGCAATCGTGTTGCTCCCATGCGCGATAGCCGGGCCGCCGAGCGCCTTGAAGGCGTACACGAAAGCGCCGCTGCAATCTACGCAGCCCTCACGGGCCGCGCACCACTCGTAGCTCCAGTGCTCGCTCGCCATGCGCTCGAACAGGTCAATCAAATCTGCTGCCCTAATGCTCATTGCCGTCCCTCCTGTCACTCAGCCAGCTCGCCCACGTCGCGCCGCGCGGCAGCTCACCGATCTTGCGCCCACCGGCCTCCGGCGCATCCCGCACATTGAGCGGGTCGCGCATCGTGTTGACCACCGCCTGATATAGCACGTCCATAGTGCCCTCCGTTTCCGCCGCCGCAGCGGCCACCTCGATATACCGGTGCACCGCCAGCAGCTGCCAGCTCTCATTCAGAGCCGTCTCCACGACCTGACCGCGCACGCTGCTGCTGTGGATCACCGTGCCTCGCTCCGACACAATCCCTCCGTGGTGCACATCGCCTACGTGCCGCTTAAGCGCAATCATCCCGGCCCGCGCACCGTCGATTCCTTCCTGCCGCCAGATGAGATCGCGGTATTTGGCGCTGGCGCTGTAGCTGGCCCAGAGGGCGTTGGTGCCCGCCGTGGTGTACCATGGCACGCCGCCCGGCGCGGTGCGGATCACGCGCTTGATGAGGTTGATGCAGTCGAGCTCACTGTACGGCGTGCCGATGAGCGCGCGGGCGGCGCTGATCGCGTCCTGTGCCTTGATCATGCGTCCTCCTTAGTCAGCTAAAGCCTCATTGCGTCACTCCGTCACGAGGTCTTCGCAACCGCTGTCAATCAGGACTTCCTTGACCTTGTCTTTCAGCAGGCGCGGAACCTGCGCGTAGGTCTTCTTTCCGAGCATAATCTGCTGTGCCCATAACATAGCCATCATATCTTCTTCCTTTCCGCTCATTATAATGAGCCGTCCAAAAATGTTAAGCATACACAATCTCGCTCATTTCGAGGATGCATTGCAGCAGGGTTTCGTTCTGATCTTCGAGCGCTTTAATGCGCTCCTCTTGCGTCGGTTGTGGCTCTCCCGGTTCCGGCACTTCCGGCTCGACGTACACACTGCCGTCGTCGGAGAGCTGCACCGCGTTGTCAAGGGTGCGGTAAACGGTCGTGTAATCGCTAAAATCGCCGAGCTGGGTCACGCCGTCCATGCGCCACGTCGTAAAGCCTGTTGTTGGAGCGTCGGCGATACCGCCAAGCTCAATAACATGCTCACTGTGCCGCGAAAACGTTACTTCCCGGATTTCGTCCGAGGCGTTTATCTTGATTTTAATCATTGCATATCCTCGTTTTCACAGTCAATTCCGTTCCTATTCGGTTTATATTTGTACCCATGTAATTTGTTTAGCGCCGTTTATTTGGATGCCCAAAAACGCATTGCTGCTAGAACTAACGCCCACATAATACGTGTCCGAATAATAACTTCCCGGCCAGCTTCCGCCACTAATCCGGATAAAGCCGCCATAGTCAGCCGGCATCGTATTCCCTTTGGTTTTTTCAGAGTAAAAACCACCAGACTTTATCGAGCCGACATTATTTTTTATGGATTTAACCGCTTCGGCGCTGGCGACTTTTTTAGACAAGTCCGTGCTCGCCATAATCTCTTCTAATGTCAGCGCGTCAGATTGATTGATTTTAGCGTCAACATCGGCCTTTAGCTGACTGACCGTCGCCTCATCCGCCGCGCCGATGTTCTCCCTCGCCTGCGTCTTTTGCGCGTCTTCAAGCGTCTGCGCCGTATACAGCACAACTTCCTGCGGTGCGTCTTTTCCCGGGTCTCCCTTCTCTCCTTTCTCGCCCGTCGCGCCCGTGTCGCCCTTCATCCCCTGCGGAATCGTAAATTCCACCATCGGGTTTTCCGCCGTGCCGCTCTGCGTAACGCTCGCCGCCGTCCCGGCCTCGCCCGTCACAGCCGTAACGGTAAACCTTGGCGTTGCGCCCGTCGCGCCGGGGCTTCCATCCCTGCCGGGATCTCCCTTTTCTCCTTTCTCGCCCTGCGCCCCCGTGTCGCCCTTGTCGCCTTTCGGGATGCCAAAGGACAGCACCCGCGCCCCGTCCTCGCCCGTGGTTACGTCCACCGTCGGCGCGCTGCCCGCGTCAAGCCCCGTCGCCGTGGCCGTAAGGCCGTCGAGCCGCGCGGCGGCGGCGTTGGCTGCTTCCTTTGCCGAATTGGCATGGATGGCCGCTGTGTTCGCCGTATTCGCTGCCGCGCTGGCCATGCCTGCCGCCTCGTTGGCGTTTCCCGCCGCCGCATTGGCAGCACCGGCTGCGGCATTAGCCGCGCTTGCGCCGTCCTGCGCGGCCTTTGCCGCGTTCTTCGCCGCATCCAGCTGCGCCAGCAGCTCGGCAAGGCTGGGAATCACATGGTCGGGATCGGCAAATGCGTCCATCAAATCCTCAAAGCAGCGCAGGACAAACGCATACACCGGGATAGCCGCCTGCGTGCCGAACTGCAGCAGGAGCACGCCCCGCGTCTCGCCGCGCTGGTAGCACAGCGACGGCAGCATGGCGATACACGCTCCCGCCTCGATCCTTCCGTCTGCCGTCGTGCTCACCCCATCCGGCAGAATGAGGTTAAGCAGCACGCTTGCTCCGTCCATTCCAATGGGTTCTCCGCCGCTTTTTACTGCGATGTGCAGCTCGTGCGCCGCCTTGGCGCTCGTCGTCGCCAGCGCCGCAATCCGCTCTACACCGACGAAATCCCGCGCGAGGTCAACCTCCCTGCAGATTGTCCACGCATGTGCCATCGTCCCCCTCCTCCCTGTTCGCGGCAACGTCCGCCATGCGGAAGCCGTCGTCCGGCACGCCGCAGAATCGGTGCCACTGTATATGCAGCCTGTCCGCGTGTGCCCATGTCATCTCTTCCTCCGTGATGGGCTGCGCGCCGTCATGCACGCCCGCGAGGATCTGCACCGCCGCATCCTCGAGCGCCATCCCGCCCGCGCCCGTGCCCAACAGCGGCATATATAGCACATCCACGCCGATGAGTTTGGCCTTGTGTGCGGCGGCGCGCGCCGCGCGGTAGGCGTTGTCCGTGCCGACGATCCGCATCGGGATCTGCATCGTCGGCGCGTAAATGACCAACTGGTCATGCTCGCTGCGTGCCACCACTGCCGCGCCTACCGGGAGCTCCGGCCCATAGTGCTCAATGATCTGCCGCTTGACGCGCGCTTCCAGCCTTTCGCCATAGAGCGCGCGCAGCACGCCGTCGAGGCCGCCATCCATGATGCCGAAGCCGTTTCCGGAGCTGACCACCGCGCCATCGGCCATCAGGCCGCTCTCAAAAAGCTCCTCGCAGCTGGCACACAGCACGGTCACGTCGTCAAGGCGCTGCGTCATGCGCTCCAGCGCCTCGCAAGCCGCCGCATCCGGGTGAAAGAGTATCGTCTGCATGGTTTTCCTCCTTTTCCTCTGTCTGACCTTTAGTACTGCCTGCCCGTCAGGCTGGAAATGAACACCTGCGCGCTCCAGCTCGCGCGGATGCGGCACAGGCCAGTCGGGTTACCTTCGTCCGCCGCAGGCCGGATGCGCAGGGTATGGAACGTGCCGCGCAGGATCTTTCCTGCGCTGTCCGCGCCCAGATACGGCGCGATGTCGCCCACGCCGTTCCCGTCAAAGGCCGAGGCGGGCACCTCTTTTCCATCCACCTCGACGGTAAAGGCCGCAGCGCGCGGCCCCCTGAAGATGCCGTAAACAATCTGGTGCTCGTGCGCTTCGAGGGTCAGCGTGTGCGTGTGCTCCGGAATGCTCACCCGGTGCGTGTGCGCCTCGATCCGGATCGCCTGCGAGGGCACCGTGTGCTCGTGCTCCATGCTGTGCATGTGCGGCATGTCATGGACGTGGGCAAAGCTGTGCGCGTGGATGCCGTTTTCCCCGGTCGCGCTCTTGACACTGCCGCCCACACTGTCGTAGGGCGAGCTCGTCCACAGCACGCCGCTCTCCTCGACGGTTCCCTTCGGCGTCACCTTGATGTTTTTGTTGCCCGTGTGGATGCCGCCGGTCGCCAGCGCGCCGTCTCCGGCTAGGATGTGATTGTGGGCGATGGTGTATGTCTCCGGCTCACCCGTAAAGGTATGGCCGTGGCTCGAGACGATGTGCGTGTGGGTCATGCTGTGCGTATGACCTCCGGCGCTGTCCGTGCTGGTGTGCACATTGCCCAGATAGTCCTTCGGCCCGCCGGTCTTGGGATCCGCGCCGCCGTCCTCATCAACCGGCTGGCCAGTGTACTTCACGCCTGTGCTGACCGTCTGCAGGGGCACCGTCACGGTCTGCAGGCCGCCCGCCTCAGATGTCGACGACCCGCCGCCCCCTGCGCCCGTGGTCTGCACCGTTCCCCCTCCGCCTGCCGCGCCCCTGCTGTCCGCCCGGTAGGCAGAGGCCGTGACCTTGAGCATGATCGCGTTGACGTGGATCATGCTCTCCGGGATGTAGATGTCGCCCTCGGCAGGCGTATCCTTATCGCAGTTCTGCTCGAAGCTGTCGGCATAGATGAAGGTGCTGCCCTGCCCGTAGGTGTTCTGTATCTTCGATTGCCGTGCCAGATCGGCGATGACCGTGGCAACGCTTTGTGGCTGTGTGGAAAGCGTCAGCTTCGCGTTCCACGGCTCCGCTTTGGGCTTGGGCTTGTGGATTTCGGTGACGCGCGTGCGCACCACAAGGCCGGTCTCCCTGTAAATCATGCGCACCATGCGGCCTTTATAAAATGCGTCTAAGGGCTCTCCGGTGAGCTTTGAAAGGTCTGCCGCCTTGACCTTATAGCTGACGTTCGGCGTCTGGCAAAGCTCCAGCGCCACCTCGGCCTCTGCCTTGAGCGTCAGCGCGTCGGTGATGGTCGTGTTGATGTACGGCTCGGATACCGTGCCCCATGTGTCTCGCACCGCCTGCGGCGCTTCAATGTACTCCACGCCGCCGTTCACGTCACGGATCGTCAGCTGGTTCACGCCCTCGCCGTAGCCTCGCGGAAAAAGCCGTGTGGCAAAGAAACCGTCCTGAATTGTCTCGACGACCTCCTCCATATTCCGGGAGTAGCGCAGCTCGCTGGCGTCCTCGTCCGTCATGCGCACGACGGACAGCTTCCACGGCCTTTCGGTCGTATCCGTCACAATCATAGCATCAGGAATCGGCTCCAGCAGCATCAGCAGCGCCGTATAGGGCGACTCGTCGCAGATACCGTATTCGTAATGGGTATCAAAGTCGCAGCGCTCCAGCGCCCATAGCGGCTCGCTCTGATACGCAAGCACCGACTCGATGACCCCGCGCAGGTTCTGCGTCGTGCCTCCGAACTGATGGTAGCCGGGAACCAGCCCATCCTTCAGCGTGCAAAGGGCCTGATCGCAGGTCATGCGCATCATGCCGTCCGGCGCATAGGTCTTCTTCGGCACCTCGCTGACTCGGAAGATGTCGATACGCTTGCCGTCCGAATCGAACAGCTCGACGAACTGGCGGTATCCAAAGCTGCCCGCATCCGCCGTAGGCACCGTGAGCGTCACCGTGTCAAACGGCGTCTGGCGCTGCTTCAGGTCGGTGAATTCCGCTGTGCGCAGGTCGCCGAGGGGCCGCATGTGCGCATCGTAGATGCGAGGGTATTGCTTCACAGCCAGCGCCCCCTTGCCGACAGTCGCACACTGCACGCGCGCTGCGTCTTGATGGTCACCGTATTGGCCCCCGGATGAAGCATCAGGTCATCATCGCTGTCCGTCGTGCGCAGGGCCATCGCCGAGCGCACCGCGCCGTCCACGCCGGTGATGGCGAGCAGCAGCAGGTCATCCTGCGTGTAGCGCGCCGAGAGCGTTTCGCCCTCGTCCATCGCCAACCCGGAAAATTCAAAGCGCTCACTGGCCGTCTCGACGGTCGCCGTGTCCATGACGCTGCCCGACATGTTTTTGACATCGAACGCGAGCGGCGTTTCATAGTTCCCGCTCACGCTGATTGCGGCAGATTTTGCCGTTCCCGTTGCCGTGTCAACGCTGGTCGTGTCCTCCCTCACGCTGCGTGCGAAGGGCTGGCAGGTGAAGCTGATGGCCGCCGAACCATTTGCCCAGTCCGTGTCCTTCAAAGCGGCTTCCGCATCCATCTCGGCGATGAAGTATCGATCCGGAAGCGCGTCAAGAATCAGCTCGCCGCGTCCGTCCTGCCCGCATAGCCAGAGCGCCAGTTCCGATCCGCGCCGCAGCAGCTCCTCCGTCGTGATGAGCTCGTCATCGCCGCTCAGAATGTACAGCGTTCCCTTCAGATACCGGGGCTTGAAGGTTCGCCCTGCCCAGCGCAGCGTCCCGTGCCGCCCGGCAATGGCTGCCGCAGGGATGTCCTGTGCGGGCACAAACGGGTATTGCGACGGGAGGAACGCTACGCCCATCTCCTCACAATGCCGCCCGCAAAAAGAAAAAAGCGGGCTCTCCGCTGTCGTGTACACGCTATCTCCTCCTCGTCTCGTCACTGATGCGCTCATACAGCTCAGAAAGGATTGCGTCCCGATCCTCGTCGGATCGCACAGTCCAGTCGCCGTTGATGTTGATGTTCACGGTTGTCGGCCCGCCACCGGAGCCCTGCGGGCTCCACGGAATCTGCGGGTCGCCGAGCGTCACGCCGGAGAGCGCACCGTCAAACAAGCCGACCATGCTGCGGCGCACCTCGTCAAGCGGCCCCAGCGCGTCGTCCATGTTTTTCGTAACGCCCACGCCAATACCGCCCGGTATCCATGCGCCGACCTCGTCGGCAAATACGCCGGACGGGCTGTTGATGCGCAGCGCGCTCTTGGCTCTGCGCACAGCCGCATTAGCCACCGATGTGATGGTGCTGTACATCGCGGAAGCGCCGCTGCGCACGCCCGCTGCCATGCCGTACACCATGTTCTGACCGATGCCTTGTCCAACAGAATAAGCCAATGCTGTGCGTGCAGCGCTCGCTGCCTCCCCGGCGACAGTCTTTGCATCCGCCGCCAGAGCGCTCCTTGCGCCGTTAAAGCCGGAGGATACGCCTGCCATATAGGCAGTGCCGTCCTCCTTGCCGATGTCGAGGGTCAGGCAGTCAGCCGCCGCCGTCTGCGCGCCCTGCGCCGCCGTCTGTGCGTCCGTGGTCAGCGTCTCCTGCGCGTCCGTAATGCCGGAGGAAAGGCCACCCATCCATGCGGTTGTGACCGCAATTCCCGCATCGCTGGAGAGCGTACCGGCAGCCGCGCCAAGCGCTGCTGTAGCCGCCGTGTTGGCGGCTGCCGTGACGGCGGTGCTTCCCTCCGTGATACCGGTCTCCATGCCGTCCGTCAGGCTCTTGCCGCTGCTCTTGGCGTCGCCCTTCGCATCCTCTTCATCATTGCCGCCAAACCAGCCGGTGATGGTATCCCAGATGCTTCCGCCGAGCTTGGCAAGCCCATCGATGGCACCGCTGATGCCCTGGGAAATCGTGCTGCCGACCTCATCCCACTTGATGCCGGAGATGGCCGTCTTTGCCGCCTCGAATGCGCCAGAAAGGAATTTCCCCGCTGTGTCGATGGCACCGTTTACGCCGGTGGCAATCGCGTTGCCGACATCTTCCCACTTGATGCCCTCTACGGCAGTCTTTGCTGCGTCAAAAGCGCCGGAAAGGAACGCCCCTGCCGTGTCGATGGCTCCGTTTACGCCGGCGGCAATCGTGCTGCCGACATCTTCCCACTTGATGCCCTCTATGGCAGTCTTGGCTGTGCTGAACGCGCCGGAGAGAAACACTCCCGCCGTGTCAATCGTGCCGGTCACGCCGCCGGAAATTGCCGCTCCAACGTCTCCCCATGCGAGGCCAACGGCTGCCGTTTTGCCTGTGCTGAACAGGCTGGACAGCCATGCGCCCGCCGTGTCGATAGCACCTGTCACGCCGCCGAGTATCGCGCTGCCTACGCCAGACCACGGAACGCCCTCGGCTGCTGTTTTGCCTGCGCTGAACAGACTCGACAGCCACGCCCCTGCCGCATCGATGACACCGGTCACGCCGCCCCAAATCGCCGAGCCGATTGCGGCCCAGTCCACACCGGACACCGCCGCGTCTTTGCCTACGCCAAACAGGCCGGACAGGAAGCTGCCTGCCGCATCCAGTATGCTGGTCACGCCATTCCAAATGGCTGTGCCGATATCTCCCCATTCGATGCCCTTTGCAGCATCCTTTCCGGAGGTAAACAAACCGGACAGCCACGCCCCGGCGCTGTCAATCAGGCTGCATACGCCGTCGTGGATGGATGTGCCCAGCGCATTCCAGTCGATGGTCTGCACTGCCGAAAGCCCGGCGCTGAACAGATTGGATAGCCACTCCCCCGCAGCGTCCAGTACGCTGGTCACGCCATTCCAGATCGATGTGCCCAGTGCGGCCCAGTCGTACCCGGAAATCACCGCTGCTGCGTTGTCCCAGCTCTGCGTCAGGCCCTCTCCGTCGAACAGGGAACCAAAGAACGTGCCAACGGCCTCAGTCACCGTGGAGAGCGCGTCGCCCACAGTCGTGAACGCTCCGCTGATGGAGCCAATCACGCCGAGTACTTTCTCTGTGGCCTCTTCCCCAAAGGCTGCCGTCAGCCCGGCAGAGAAGGCGTCCAGAAGTGAAGCGCCGTTTTGCAGTGCCGTACCGAAAGCAGATACTCCGTCTCCCATGCTGGACACGATTCCCTGCAACGTCTCGCTGTGCGTGTAGGCAAGAGCCGCCGCGGCGCCGAATCCAAGCACAAGCGGGTTAACCCCGGAAAGCACCGTGAGCAGCTTTCCGCCAATCGTCAGCACAGGGCCAGCTGCCGCAGCCAACGCCCCGGCGCGGAAGATCATGTTCTTCGTTCCGTCGTCCAGCGCGTTGAATTTGCCAACCAGATCGGTGACGAAACTCACACCCTCGCGCAGAATCGGCGTCAGGAAATCCGACAGCGCGATACCCATCTCCTGAATACCGGAAGATAGCGTTGTCAGCTCGCCCTTGAGGTTGTCCTGCATGATGGCTGCCATGCCTTCGGCAGCGCCGCCACAAGCATACATGCCCTGGGTCATCGCGTCCAGCGCATCCGGCCCCTGCTTGAGCGTGGCAAGGACGCCCTTGAGCGATTCATCGCCGAAAATAGCCCGCAATGCCGCCGTTTTCTGGCTCTCGCTCATGCCCTGCGTAGCCTTATCGATGTCCCGAATGATGTCGGCATACGACCGATAACTGCCATCGGCTTCAGTCAGCGCAACCTTTGTTTTGCCGATAGCGATTGCGCCATTCTTGGCATTCTTCTGCATATCGCGCAGCATGGCGTTCAGCGTGGTGCCCGCCTGGCTGCCCTTAATGCCCGCATTCGCCAGAATGCCCATAGCCGCAGAGGTATCCTGAAGGGTCATGCCAAAGGCATCTGCGCTCGGCGCAGCATACTTCATGGCCTCGCCCAATGCTTCGACCGTCGTATTGCTGTTAGCTTGCGCATAGGCAAAAACGTCAGCTGCTTCAGCTGCTCGGTCTGCTGCTATGCCGAACGGGGTCATCGTATCGGTCACGATGTCCGATGCTCTGGCCAGATCCATGTTGGCTGCCGCTGCAAGGTTCAGCACGCCCGGCAGACCGGCAATCACCTGCTGGTCGTTCCATCCGGCTAGGGCCATGTAGCCCATTGCATCTGCCGCCTCGCTGGCGGAGAACTTCGTCGTCGCGCCCATCTCGCGCGCCGTGTCGCGCAGCTCGTCCATCTGGCTCTGCGACAGGTTCAGCGAGGACATCAGGCCATAGACGTTGGACATGCTCTCGTCAAATCCCATGCCCACACTGACCGCCGCACCGGCAGCCGTAAGCAGCGGCGTGGTAATGCCCAGCGTCAGCGCGCGGCCTGCGGTCGTCGCCGCCGCGCCGATCGAACCGAGCGCGCCCTCGATGCCGCCGTCGGCAAACCCGGATAGCTGTTCGGAGGCCGTATCAAATGCGTGGGTAAAGCCGGTGGTATCCATATCCAAATACGCGATGATTTTGCCCGCATCAATCCCCATGACGTGCCTCCCCCCTTTTTCTTTGAAACAAAAAAGGGCCGCGCAGCCATCTGGCTGTGCGGTTCCCCTTAGTTGTTCAGCTTAACGTCGGGGAGCCTGCATAGTCGCGGCCTTCTGCCGCTCCTTGCAGTTCCCGAGGTTCCGCTGCCCTTCATCCGCCACTGGCGGCGGGCAGCTTCACTCCTATAGAAGCCAGCGCTTCCAGCGCTCCTGTGTTGGTCGTTTCCTTCTTCCAGTTTCTTCGTATCCGCGCAGGCCGGTCAAAGTCCGGCTCCCTTCCATCGCGCGCCTGATTCACCATGAACAGGCACGTCTCGTCAAGGCAATAGGCCGTATAATCATCCTCGATGCCCAGCAGCTCACTGGGCCTCGCCCGGTTCTGCGTTGCCAGATGAATCAGCGTCACGATGCTCCTGCTGGTAACGAAACGCCTCGAGCGCCTTCGGGCCACGGATGGCGTACATATAGATCGAATCGACCTGCTGCTCCGTCAGCTCAAGGCCCACCTCCTCAAGCACGGCCTCCTTCGGATCCACCAGTGCATCGGCAACTACCATGCGCATTACCTTCGCCGTTTCATCAAAGGTCGCCTTCGACGCGCTGCGCCCGCCCTCATAAAGACGCTGCGCCGCCGCAATCAGCGGGTTGGGAATCCTGCCCGCGCGAATCATGCCGGTCAGGCTCGCGCGGCGCAGGCGCGCCACAAAGGGTTTATCGTCCGTCCAGCCGGGCAGCTCCACCAGCTCGCCCTTGCCAATATCGGTGAGCGCCGCAACGCTCGTCGCCGTCAGGTTCTTCTTTGCCATACATTTTCCTCCTTTACGGGTGTGGCTTGATGTTATCATGCTTTTGTGCGTCCGTCCTTTGACGCAGGTCATAGAATTACGCCGGGAGCTCGTCAACCTGCGTGATGGACAGCGGCTTCTCACCCTTCTTGGGGCGGCTCTTGATGGTGTACTCCGGCGCATAGAAGTCGCCGTCCTTCACCGTGAACTTCGCCGGGCTGCCCTTGCAGTGCTTGCACGTCAGCTTCAGGTAGCCCGCCGTCTCGCCGTCCGTGTCCTTCTCCTCGGTGTAGATGTTCAGCGTGAACGGCGTGCGGCTGACCACCTCGCCCATCGTCGGGCCGTCGTAGATAAAGGCCCCGGTCTCGCTGACCGTGCTCTGTCCGCCATCGACGATGGCCAGCACGAACGGATGAATCACCAGATCCTTCAGCGTAATGTCATAGCCCTTGATGATGTCCTCGGTTCTCAGCTGGGCAATCAGGCGATTGAGCTTGCGCAGCTCCTTCTCCTCTCCCTCGGAGACGAACGCTTCCAGCGCAATCTCGTTGGCCGTCTCAACGACATACGTCTTTGCGCTGGTCTCCTCGGTCACCACCTCCACCCGCGCCACGTTGGCAATCGGGATCTCATGTACCTTTTCATTCGCCATAGTTTAGCTCCTTTCACCTCTGCGCGCGGAGCACCCGGTATTCGATACTCTGGCTGCGCGCGTCATAGTCCTGTTCAATCATCTCCGGCCCTTCGTTTCCGGTAGGGCGCAACTGCCCGCCGAGCGCGCGCATCGCGTCCTTTACCCTGCACACAAGCTCTGCCAGATCGCCCTTTTCGCGCGGCACAAAGCAATACAGTGTAACGATCCGATAGCCAATCGAGACAGCCCCGCTCATGCCCTGCGCATAGCTGCCGCCGCCGCGCGCCACGACATAGGGCGCGGAGCACTTCCCTTTGGCAATGCCGGGTTTGTAGCACAGCATCCCGCAGCTGCGCAGGTATTCAATCGTGCGGTCACAGGCATCCATTACCTTACGACCCTCCTGAAGTTCTCCATGAGCTCCTTCTCGTTCTTCTGCACAGTAGGCCAGAGCACAGCGTTCTGCCCCTCGTTGCATTTTTCGAGGTACGGGCTGTACGCCATATTCCCTGTCACGCCGCAGCGCAGTTTCTTCCCCTGCCAGCCGGACACGCCCCGGATCGTCTGACGGGCGAGGCCCGTCCTGTCCGTCCACGGCGCGTCTCGCTTGGCTTCGCCCTCCATCTTGGCAGCGCCATTCTTTGCCACCTGCTCGGCAGCGAACATGCTGCGCTGCTTGATTTCGGTCATCCGCCGAAGCGCCTGTGAGGCATCAATCCGAAATGCCAACCGGTGCGCCTCCCTTCTGGAGCACAACGTCGGCGAGTATAGCCATCTGCACATCGATGCGCAGCACGGCATACCATTCTCCGCCGTACTGGATGGTGTCGCCGTCCCGCAGCTCACGGGCACATCCGCACAGCGCGCAGCACAGACGCGGCGCATCCAATCGCGCGACAATGCCCGGCACGTCCACCAGCACATTCGCCGTCTGGCCTCGCTCATACCGCACACCGTACACGCACCCAATTTGCTCTGGCGGGCCGATAGGCACGCCGTTCGCGTCGCGCGGCGTGCGGTATACCGGGCACGACTTCGCGCCGTAGACTGCCAGCGCACGCCTGAAGATGGTCTCTGCCTGACGCAGCACATTTGGGCTCATCATGTTCTGTCCGCCCTCCCGATGGGCCGCGTCCCGTTCGGCCTGACGCTGCGGGCGCGGCTCATCCAGTATTCGCGCTGGTCGGGCAGCTCTGTGCCGCCAGACAGCCGGATTCCGCTGTTCTCCGCCTTGCGGATCAGCACATCGTAAGCCGCAGCGCGGACATCGCCGTCGTGCAGCTCAAGCATCTGCATCAGCTGCTCGTCCGTAAACATGCGGGCAAAAGTATCGGGAGCGGCGCACGATCCGCATGCGCCGCTCCCTTCGCTTGCCGGGGTGTCGTTTTCATCCGTCAGTAGCTTCAGCCGCGTCAAATCGTCCACGCGCGCCCCTCCCCTTACTCCGCCCCAGAGGCCGTGGGCAGCGCGGCAATCTCGCCGGACGCCCGACAGATGGCCTCGCGAATGAACGTCTCCGTCTCCGCCTGCACCTCGGCCCGGTGATCCGCAACATACCCGGCGTCCAGCGTTTCCACCGTCAGGCTGAACGTGCGGGCGCTGTACCCGGCGCGCAGCATCACCTTCTGCACGCCGCCCGCGTCGCGGATGTCGCCGCTCAGGTTATGGCTTTCCGTCAGCTTCATGCGCGCTCCTCCTCTCAGCCGCCGAGGCCCGCGTCGGCAGCCGCCATGCTCGTGCGGATGCCCGCGAGGCGGTTCTTCGGGATCCAGATATCGTGGAACTTGCGGTAGTCCATGTGCCAGGCGTGTGCCTTCTGCCACGTCTGCGGGTCAAACAGGCGCATGTTGTCCGTCTTGGATACGGCAATCGCCGCGCTGCGAGGCATGATGATGTAGTTGATGGCCGCCGCACCCTCCGCTTTGGTAAAGCCGCCCTTGCCATCGGGGAGCAGCGTGATGCGGCTGAACATGCGCGCGCTGGGCGCAACCAGCAGCGGCACGCCGTCCAGCGACTTCACCTTCGTGGTGATTTCACCGCGCATGAAGTCGGTCACATCCAGCTTCTTGCCCAGCTCCGTGCTGGTATTCAGAATCGTGGAGACAGGCGTGGACACCAGCATCACCAGCTGCTCGTCGCTGCCGATCTCATCGCGCACCGCGCCGATGTCCTCCGTCATCTTCTTGAGGATCGTCCCCGCAGCGGGCGTGTACACCGTGCGATTCGCCGCAGGCGTCAGCTGCACCACCTTGCTGATGCGGTAGGCGTCCACCTCCGGCACCACCTTCGTGCGCTGGAACTCGCCAGCAAGCTGGCTCATCAGGTCGAGCACGCCGCTCTCGTCGATGTCGTTGGGGTCTACGGTAAAGCCGCGACCGCGATCCTGTGTCATCTTCATGGTCTGGTAGGCCAGCGAAACATCGCCATCGACAAAGCCGCTCTGGCGGTTGTAGTTGGCCAGGCCGTCCATGTCGATCATCGGAATCTTGACCTCGTCGCCGCCATTGTAAATCAGGTTGCCGACGTTGCCCTCCATGAAGCCCGTCACCGCGCCCTGAATCATGGCTTTGTCGAGCGTCGTCTGAATCAAAGCCACCTTTTCAATCGTGTTTGCCATAGTTGTTCCTCCTCTTTCGGCCCCTCCCGCTCTGCGCGAGGGGCTACGCTCCGCCATTGCATGCAATGGCTGTCGCTAGTCGTCCTTTCGGACGACCTTGTCATCTTCCGAGGATATTGCGCTGAATCCGCGCAATATCCGGGTCAACGGTATCCACCGGCTTGCGGGCAAAGTTGCCCGTGCTGCCCGTGCCAGCGCCGCCGCGCAGCTCCGGCACGTCGGCGAGCACCTTATTGATGGCCTGCTGGTAGTGCTCCGCCGCATCCGCAGCAGTGGGGTCGAGGCCGGTCACGTCCGCCATGCGCATCACATACGGGATGCGCTCCTTCGGTACGCCCGCCAGCGCCGCTGCCGTGCGCAGCTGGTATTCTCCGAGCTTTGCCTGCATGTTGGCCAGACGTTCCTTGAGCGGCGCGGTCTGCTCCTTCTCCGGCGCATCCTCCTGCGCGCGTTCCGTGTCAGATTCAGCCTGCTGTTCCTCGGCAGGCTGCTTCTGGGCAGCGGGCGCAGCCTGCGCAGCTGCCTGCGTTTCAGCCTCCTGCGTGTCCTGCACCGCCTCGTCCTGACCAGTCTGCTGCTCGGGGATGTCCACGGCAGTCTCACCGGAAGCGCCGCCAGCATCGGGAGCCAGGCACAGCATGGGACGAAAAAAGGGAAAGTGCAACATGGTTTTGTCCTCCTTCAAAAGTTTTGTATATGAAAAGCGCGCCCTTTCGGGTGCGCTCTGCATATTCAGTTATTTTACTCTTCTACTACTTCAAACATCTCAGGCGGATAAATATAATCCTCTCCGGAATCATCAACTATGCGATACCATCCTTTTTCAATGGAAAGCACATCGTAGACCTTTCCTTTTGTTGTAACAAGAAACTCTGTCGGAACGATGCTTCTAATCTTCATCCAACCACCTCTTTACTTTATGTCCACACTGCCCAAATTCATTATTTGCAAACCAGTGAACCTCCGCAGGTCTATCTCCTTCTTCTGTCTCAAGTATTCCGTTTCCCTTAACATGCTGCCATTTCTCCACAGCAACGCCTCCATGTTGTTCGCTTAGTCCTTCAGCGACGCCATCGTGAAGTGGAGTTCTTGTTCCATATCCCGCAAAAACCTCTCGGTTTTGTATTCGAGTTCCTTCAGCGAAATGATACTTCTTCCTTGATACCGGATCCCACACCTCATAGTTTTGAGCCTTAGCACCAAGGCTACGGAAGATTTCCTCGTCAGGTAGTTTCATTGTACCACTGGCTCCAGAATGGGTCAAGGGCCACTTCTGAGCCTTCCACTCTCCGAACGCCCGCTCAAGCTCCGCATCCTCCCCGCCGTCCACCCAGTGACTGAGGCGGTTCGCCGTTTCTTCAAGGCTCGGAACCACCTGATATTGCGCGCAAAGGCACTGTGCGTGCGGCATAGGCAGCTTCTTGATGGGGAAGTTCCCGCGCCCCAGCCCCTCGTCGTGGCTGGCGTAGGTATCGCACACGTCCTCGCCGAAGCGCGCCACCTGCCGCTCGTAGTGGCTGGCGGATAACGCCCAGTGCATCGCCATGCAAAACGGGTTTTTCAGTGCTGTTTCCACGTTCGCCGCCCAGTAGGAGTGGTTAATCGCTGTGCGAGCCAGACGCATGGCGTTGTAGTCGATTGCCCGGTCAAAGGGGATATCCGGGTAGACCTTCAGCCAGCTCATCGGCATCTTTGCCTTTGGGCTGACATACGCCTCGAGGTCTTTTGCGATGTTAAGCGCGCTGCGGTGCTGCGCAATGCCCTGTGCCACAATGTCCTCAATGCTCCCGGCAAGCTGATCCGTCCGGCTCCAGATTCTCTGGGACAGGCTTTTCCCGTCTCGGTACATTCGCCCGTCCAGCAGCGCGCGGAGCACGTCGTCCGGCGTCTGCGAAAATACGCCGGTGAAGCTGCCCTCCACGCCGCACATGGCAAGCGCATCGCCGAGCCACGCCTCCACCGTTTCACCCGGAAGCCGTGCCGAGGCGCGCATCCCGCTGCGGATCGCGCTGCCTAGCTCGCCGCGCATCTGTGCCATGCGCTCCTCTACCGCACGTTGGTAGTCGGTAAGCCACCGTTTGGTCAGGCTCTTGTCCTTTGCCCGTTCCGCTTCCTTTGCCAAATCGCGCGCCGCCTGAAGGTAGATGCCCTGTATCCGCTTGCCCGTCGTGTCGATATTGGAAAGGTGCGCTGCGCGCGTTTTCGCCATGCGGTCGAGGTACTCCTGCGCTGTAAACGCCACGCTGTGCCTCCTCCTTTATTGCTTCTCCCGACGTACCGCGTTAAACGGCGTTAAACGCGCGTTTCCCCGCGTTTGTCCTTCACGGTCGATGGTTTTCTCGTCCACCCATTTCATCCCCGCGCATGGGGCAAATTCGCGGCAATCAAAAAACGCCCCGTTTGGAGCGTCTTTCTGTTACTTGCTGAGGCTTGGCAGGATCCAGAGATCGGTCACATAGTCGCCAAGCTCGATCGGCAGTACGGAGCCGCTTTTGATCTTGTCGATCAGATCCTTGGGCACCGTGAAGCTGATCACCTTGCTCTCGCTTCCGTCCGTCATCTTGGCTACCGCCCAATACTGGATCTCCCGGTACTGATCCCCGCCGCCGTCCTTGATGAAATTCACGACCGTATAGTAGTTTTGGTTGATCGTCTGCTTGTTGGTCATCTGCGCCTGAATCCGATACTTCAGCACGCAGACGCCGTCCAGCTCCGTCATGTCAAGCTGATCTCCGTCTGTCTCTTATACACATC
>ENA-OZGC01000995-OZGC01000995.1-human-gut-metagenome-genome-assembly--contig:-NODE-995-length-18194-cov-7.367661_pt1 | contig 18194 bp, 16 predicted proteins | sample MGYA00245109_ERZ653643 | MGnify/ENA primary metagenome ERZ653643 (study PRJEB26926, sample SAMN06165107) | human gut metagenome | biome: ENVO:00009003; feature: ENVO:2100002; material: ENVO:00002003... | reverse complement strand
AAATGATTGAACTTTCTTTCGCCGCTCCGGCGGCGAAACTCTGCGAGGCTTTTGAAGCGCAGTTGTTGTATAGCCCTCTGTGCAGCTTACGCCTGCAGATCCGGATAGAGCGGGAAGCGCGCGCACAGGTCGAGCACCTGCGCCCGCACGGACGCAACGGCATCCTCGCCCTCATCGACCAGACGGCAGATGAGCGCGCCGATCCGGCGCATCTCCTCCTCGCCCATGCCGCGGGTCGTGACGGCCGGCGTACCCAGACGCAAGCCGCTCGTGACGCGCACGGACTGCGTCTCGTTCGGGATGGTGTTCTTGTTGGCGGTGATGTTCGCCGCGTCGAGCAGATCCTGCATCTGCGCACCGGTGCGGCCGCGGCTGAAAACGTCGGCCAGCATGAGATGGTTGTCCGTGCCGCCGGAGACCAGACGGATACCGCCCTGCTGCAGCGTCTCGGCGAGCACGGCGGCATTCTTGACCACCTGCTGCTGATAGGTGCGGAAGGCCGGCTGCAGCGCCTCACCGAAGCAGACCGCCTTGCCGGCGATGACGTGCATGAGCGGGCCGCCCTGCGTGCCGGGGAAAACGGCGCTGTCGATCTTTTTTGCCAGCTCGTCGCGGCAGAGGATGATCGCGCCGCGCGGGCCGCGCAGCGTCTTGTGCGTCGTGCAGGGGACGACGTCGGCATACGGCACAGGGCTCGGGTGCACACCCGCAGCGACCAGACCGCCGATGTGCGCCATGTCGACCATCAGGTACGCGCCGACGGAATCGGCGACCTGACGGAAGCGCGCAAAGTCGATCACGCGCGGATACGCGCTCGCACCGGCGATGATGAGCTTCGGGCGGACCTCCTCGGCCGTGCGCGCAAGCGCCTCATAGTCGATGGTCTCGGCCTCGGGGTCAACGCCGTAGAAATGCGCCTCAAAATATTTCCCGGACAAAGACGCCTTGCTGCCGTGCGTCAGATGTCCGCCGTGAGAGAGGTTCATGCCGAGGATCCGGTCGCCCGGCTGCAGCAGCGCCGCATACACGGCCATATTCGCCTGCGAGCCGGAGTGCGGCTGAACGTTTGCGTGGTCCGCGCCGAACAGCCGCGTCACGCGCTCGATCGCCAGACGCTCGACCTCATCGACATACTCACAGCCGCCGTAGTAGCGCGCGCCGGGATAGCCCTCGGCGTATTTGTTCGTCAGGTGGCTGCCAACAGCCTCCATGACGGCCTGACTCGTGAAATTTTCGGACGCAATCAGCTCCAGATGATCGCGCTGGCGCTCCAGCTCGCGCGCCATGGAAGCATACAGCTCCGGGTCTGCCTGCATCAGGTGTGCATAATCCATATCGGGAACCTCCGTTATTGTCAATTTTCGCCCTATTAGTGTATCATGGATCCCATGTATTTTACAAGTGGACGCGGCATAGATTAAAGTATCCCGTTTTTCTCCGAGGTGAGGCAAGTTGAACAAATGGAGCGCGCTGCGCCCTTATCTTTTCTTCGTCGTGCTCGCGCTGGCCGTCGGCGGCGCGGCAGGTGCCGCCGCACGCGCTGGGATGGAGGCCTATGACCTGCTGACCAAGCCGCCCGCCACACCGCCGGACCGGCTGTTTCCGGTCGTGTGGACGCTGCTCTATCTGCTCATGGGCATCGCCATGGGGCGCGTCTGGCGCGCCGCCTCCGGCAGTGCGCGCAGGCAGGCTGCCGCACTCTGGTGCGTCCAGCTCGGCGTCAACGGTTTTTGGCCGGTGGTGTTTTTTCTGTGGCAGGAGCACGGCGCGGCGTTTTTCCTGCTCGCGGGGCTGATCGCGCTCGTGCTGGCGATGAGCGCGCAGTTTTCCCGCCGCGATCCGGCGGCCGCGTGGCTGTGCGCGCCGTACCTCCTGTGGCTGCTGTTCGCGGCATATCTGAACCTCGGCGTCTGGCTGCTCAACCGGTGAAGTCTGGGTAAAGTTCCTGCAAAGATTGTGTTTGCATGGGGCAGCAGATTGTGGTAAACTGCCCCAGAGGAGGGAAGCATCCCATGAAAAAACCAATCAAGATCATTCTGATCGTCCTGGCTGTTATCGTCGGTCTGTTCGCCGCGCTGCTCATCTGGCTGACCGCCACGCAGCTCAACGTCAAGACGGAGACCGCCGTCGTAACGCACGGCGACAACAGCACCGCCGCCTTCGCCCCGGGCGACGAGGTGTCCATCCTGTCGTGGAACGTCGGCTATGCCGGTCTGGGCGAGGAGTCCGACTTCTTCATGGACGGCGGCAAGCAGACCCGCGCGCCGAGCAAGGCCATCGTGGAGAAGAACATGGACGGCATCGTCGCGACCGTGCAGGGCATGGCCGCCGACTTCACGTTCCTGCAGGAGATCGACGCCGGCCCCTCGACCCATGCCTACGGCATTGAGGAGGCAGGCCGCCTGCGCACCGAGACGCAGCTGGACAGTGCACACGCCCTGAACTACAAGTGCGCCTTCGTGCCCTACCCCATCCCGCCGATCGGCCGGGTGAACACGGGGCTCATGACGCTCTCGACCGCGCCGATCGCCTCGGCCGAGCGCATCGCGCTGCCGAGCCCGTTCAAGTGGCCGGTGTCGGTGGCAAACCTCAAGCGCTGCCTCATGCCCGTATACATCGACCTTGAGGGCACGGATGCGCAGCTCGTGCTCGTCAACCTCCACCTCGAGGCATATGACGACGGCGATGGAAAGGCCGCGCAGACCGCCGCGCTCACGTCGTTCCTCGAGCAGGAATACGCCAAGGGCAACTACGTCATCGCCGGCGGCGACTTCAACCAGACCTTCCCCGGTGGACTGGACAAGTACCCGATCAAAAACGATGATCTCTGGACGCCCGGCATGCTCGACGACAGCATGCTGCCCGACGGCTGGCACTTCGCGTATGACACGTCCGTGCCGACCTGCCGCCTCGACAATCAGCCCTATGACGCCGAGAGCGAGGCCACGCAGCACTACGTCATCGACGGCTTTATCCTCTCGCCGAACGTGGAGCTGACAAGCGTGCAGACGCAGGACGACGGCTTCCGCTTCTCCGACCACAACCCCGTGCTGCTGAGCATCCGCCTGAAATAATCACAATATTGCAAATGCCCGCTTCCGGTAGGAAGCGGGCGTTAGACTGTCAAAAAGTATTACTTTTTGACAAAGAGGTTTTTGACGAGCTGAATGCCCGCTTCCAGTCGGAAGCGGGCGTTTATTTTATTTATTCTGCGCGTTTTATTCTGCGCCGGTGATGCGCAGCTCGCGGCAGGAGCCGGGGCCGAAGCGCGCCTCCATCGCCTGCCGGTAGGCGGGAAAGGCAGTACACGGCATGAGCGCCTGCACGCCCCCGGCAAAGCCGCCGCCATGCACGCGCCACGCACCCACCCCGTCGAGCAGCGCCGACGCACAGGCAAGCCCCCGCGCAAGCCGGTCGTCCCCGCCGGGGACCTGGATGTTGCGCAGCAGCTGCTCCGACGAGCGGCCGGAGGCGTTCATGAGGCGCAGATATTCCCCCGCATCCCGGCGCGCAAGCGCATCACGCATCTGCGGCACGCGCGCGTTTTCGGCGAAAAAGTGTGCCGCGCGGTCATCGGCAAGCCCCGGCTGCCGGTGGGCGAAAAAGTCAGCCGGGTCGACCTGTGAGAGCGTCTCGGCGCCAAAGCGTCGTGCAACGCTGTGCATATCGGCCGGGATCGCGGCGTAGGCCGCCGTCAGCCCTGCGTGGCTGCCGCCGGTGTCCGTCAGGCTGAGCGTGAGCCCCATGGCTGCAAACGGCGCCGCGACCGGAAGGATCTCCCCTGCGGCCAGATCGAGATACACCGCGCCGCTGCGCGCGCACGCCATCTGATCCATGAGGCCAGAGGGCTTTCCGAAGTGCCGGTTTTCCGCCTGCTGACCGAAGCGGGCAAGCTGCTCCGGCGTGAACGCGCCGCCGTTATAGAGCGCGTTGAAGATGCGGCCGATGAGGATCTCGAACGCGGCCGAGGACGACAGCCCGCCGCCCGTGCGCAGCGCAGAGGAAGCCCACGCCTCGAAGCCGCCGACTTCCCCGCCGGCTTCCAGAATGGCCGCCGCCACGCCGCGCACAAGCGCCCACGGCTTGCCATAGGCGTGCGGGTCAACGCTCAGATCGTCAAGCGAGACGGTAAACGGACGGTAGCCCCGCGAGTGGATGCACACGCGGCGGTCACGGCGGCGCGCGGCGCGCGCGCGGATGCCCACGTCCACGGACGCCGCCAGCACGCGCCCGAGCTGGTGATCGGTATGATTCCCGGCCAGCTCCGTGCGGCCGGGGGCAAAAAATCGCTGCATGGTGTCCTCCTGATCCGATAAAAAAGCCGGCAGGCAAGCTGCCCGCCGGCTTCCGTGCAAAAGACTCAGTGCTTGCGCGCGAGCACCCGCTCGATGCCGCGCACGACGCCGGCAGCATCCACGCCATATTTGGCGAGAAGCTCGGTGTACTTGCCGGTCTCGGTGAACGTATCGGGAATGCCGACAAACTCCGTCGGCGCAGCCGCGCCGCCCCATGCGAGCACCTCCGCCACGGCGCTGCCGAGACCGCCGTAGATGTTGTGCTCCTCGGCGGTGACGATCGCGCCGGTCTCCTGCGCGCAGCGCAGGATAAGCTCGCGGTCGATGGGCTTGATGGAGTACATGTCCACCACGCGCACGGACACGCCGCGCTCGGCCATCTGCTCGGCCGCCTCGAGCGCCTTGTGCACAAGGATGCCGCAGGCGATGACGGTCACGTCCGTGCCGTCGCGCACGATCGCGCCCTTGCCGCACTCGAACTTCGTGTTCTCGTCATACAGATCCGGGTACACGTCGCGCGACAGGCGCAGGTACATCGGACCGTAGGTGTCGACGGCATACTTCGTCGCCCAGCGGGTGCTGGCCGCGTCCGACGGAACGAGCACGGTCATGTTCGGCAGCGAGCGCATGACGGCGATGTCCTCCGTGGCGTGATGCGTCGCGCCGTCGAGCGCGTCGGACATGCCGCAATAGGCGCCGCCGAACTTCACATTCAGGTTGCCGTAGCACACCTGCGCACGCGCCGAGATGAGACCCAGCGTCGTGAGAAAGACGGTGAACGTGTTCACGAACGGGATCTTGCCGGTCGTGGAAAGGCCCGCCGCCGTGGCGACCATATCAGACTCAGCAATGCCCATGTTGAAATGCCGCTCGGGATGCGCCTTGGCGAAAATGCCGCTCTTGGTAGAGCCGGACAGGTCGGCATCGAGCACGACGATATTCTCATTGGTATCGCCGAGCTCGGCGAGTACAGTGCCGTATACTTCACGAATGGATTTTCCCATCAGACGTTCCCTCCCAGTTCCTGCATTGCCTGCGCGAATTCCGCGTCCGGAATGGCCTTGCCGTGCCAAGCGGCCTTGCCCTCCATAAAGGACACGCCCTTGCCCTTGACCGTGTCGGCCAGGATCACGGTCGGCACGCCCTTGCAGGCGGCGGCAGCGTCGAGCGCGGCATCCAGCGCGGTCAGATCGTGCCCGTCGCAGCGCAGCACGTTCCAGCCGAAGGCGCGCCACTTGCCGGGCAGGTCGCGCAGCGGCATGATCTCATCGGTCGTGCCGTCAAGCTGCACCTTGTTCCAGTCGACGATGGCGGTGAGATTGTCGAGGCCGAACTTCACGGCCGAGGCAGCCGCCTCCCAGACGGCGCCCTCATCGAGCTCGCCGTCGCCGAGCACGGCATACACGCGCGCGCCGGACTGATTGAGCTTCAGACCGAGGGCGATGCCCTGTGCCGCGGCGAGGCCGATGCCCAGCGGGCCGGACGGCATATCCACACCCGGCGTGCGCATACACGGGTGACCCTGCAGCGGGCTGCCGGTCTGGCGCAGCGTGTTCATGCTCTCGATGGGCAGAAAGCCCTTGCCGATCAGGTTGCGGTAGAGCATGGGCGCAGCGTGCCCCTTGCAGAGCACAAGGCGGTCGCGGTTCGGGTCGTCGGGGTGCGCGGCGTCGACATGCATCCGCTGCTGGTACAGCAGCGTGAGGATCTCACAGGCAGACAGGCTGCCGCCCGGGTGGCCGGACTGTGCGCCGTGAATGGCCGTGAGTACGTCGATCCGATACTGACGGCAGAGCTCCTGGAGTTCAGCCGTGCGTTCCGGTGTCAAAGACATGGTAATTGTCCTCCTGTTTTGTGTTACATTATTAAGATACAACGACCGTATTTTGATGTCAACGGCACGAACTGGTTTTTTCGTGCCTTTTGCCTTGTTAATTTAATAATCGTTGCTTTCGCGCGGAACAATGGCTATAATTGAAAAGAATATATTTTGTTGTCTGCATCCCGCAGACCCATTCAGGAGGCGAGGTCAATGGACCCCAACAAGACGCTGAACATGACCATGCTCTGCGATTTTTACGAGCTGACGATGGGCAACGGCTATCTCGACCACAACATGCAGGATCGCATCACCTACTTCGACGTGTTCTTCCGCAGCGTGCCCGACGACGGCGGCTACGCCATCGCCGCCGGTCTCGAGCAGATCATCGACTACATTCAGAACCTACACTTCACCGACGAGGACATTGCCTATCTGCGCGGCCGGAAGCTGTTCAGCGAGGCATTTCTGGACTATCTGAAAAACTTCCGCTTCACCGGTGATATCTGGGCCGTGCCGGAGGGCACGCCCGTGTTCCCGCGTGAGCCGCTCATCACGGTGCGCGCCCCGGCCATTCAGGCGCAGCTTGTGGAGACGTACCTGCTGCTGCAGATCAACCACCAGAGCCTGATTGCCACGAAGGCCAGCCGCATCTGCCGCGCCGCACAGGGACGCACGGTGCTCGAGTTCGGCTCGCGCCGCGCGCAGGGTGCCGACGGTGCGATCCTCGGCGCGCGCGCCGCTTACATCGGCGGCTGTGCCGGCACCGCCTGCACGATCTCGGACGAGGTGTACGGCGTGTACGCCGGCGGCACGATGGCACACTCCTGGGTGCAGATGTTCGACTCCGAGCTCGACGCCTTCCGCGCCTACTGCCAGACGTATCCTGACAACGCCACCCTGCTCGTGGACACCTACAACAGCCTGCAGTCCGGCGTGCCGAACGCCATCCGCGCCTTCAACGAGGTGCTCAAGCCGCTGGGCATCACGCGCTGCGGCATCCGCTTCGACTCCGGCGACATCGCCTACCTGACGAAAAAGGCGCGCAAAATGCTCGACGATGCCGGCTGGACCGACTGCAAGATCACCGTGTCCAACGCGCTCGATGAGCGTCTGATCGCGGGGCTGCTGCGGCAGGGCGCGCAGGTCGACAGCTTCGGCGTGGGCGAGCGGCTCATCACCGCGCGCAGCGAGCCGGTGTTCGGCGGCGTGTACAAGCTTGCGGCCGTCGAGGACGAGGACGGCAACATCATCCCGAAGATCAAGATCAGCGAAAACGTCGGCAAGATCACAAACCCGCACTTCAAGAAGGTCTACCGCTTCTACAGCAAGGACACCGGCATGGCCGAGGCGGATTACATCTGCCTGCACGACGAGGACGTGGACGACACGCAGCCGCTCGAGATCTGCGACCCCGACGCGACGTGGAAGAAAAAGGTGCTCACCGGCTTCACGGCGCGCGAGCTGCTCGTGCCCGTCTTCCGCGGCGGCGAGCTCGTGTACCAGAAGCCCTCGCTCGACGAGATCCGCACCTACTGCGCCGGGCAGCTTGCGACCCTGTGGCCGGAGGTGCTGCGCTTTGACTACCCGCACAACTACTACGTCGACCTGTCGGAAAAGCTGCTGAAGATCAAGCTCGACCTGCTCAACGCCGGCGGAAAGTCGCAGGGCTGAGGCATGGAGGCCGCTTCCCGCCGTCAGGCGATCCTTGACCGGCTGCGCACGGCCGACCGTCCCGTGAGCGCGTCCGCGCTCGCCGCCGGACTGAACGTCAGCCGTCAGATCATCGTGGGCGACATCGCGCTGCTGCGCGCAGGCGGCGCGGAGATCTCCGCCACACCGCGCGGCTACGTGCTGCCGCGGGCGACCGACGGCATCACGCGCACCATCGCCTGCCGCCACACGCTTGCGCAGACCGGGCAGGAGCTCGACATCCTTGTGGACAACGGCTGCACCGTGCTCGACGTCATCGTTGAGCACCCGGTCTACGGCCAGCTCACCGGTCAGCTCCAGATCAGCAGCCGCTACGATGTGGAGCAGTTTCTCGCGCGCATCCGCGACAGCGACGCCGCACCGCTGAGTATGCTCACCGGCGGACTGCACCTGCACACGCTGTGCTGCCCGAACGAGGATGCCTACACACGCGCCTGCGCTGCGCTGAAGGCCGCCGGGCTGCTGCTGGGCGATTGACAGAAGTTTAATTTAGTTGACAAGCGCATGCGAAGCCTTTATAGTATGCTTTACAGGTGTCAAGACACCTGTAAAGCATACTTATTTTATCTCACATATTTCTAGGAGGGCTTCACTATGCAGCGATTCCGGGACTTTCTGAAGCGAAAGGACATCGAGATCTCTCTGCGGCGCTACGGCATCGACGCGCTCGGCGCGATGGCGCAGGGCCTGTTTTGCTCGCTGCTGATCGGCACGATCCTCAACACGCTCGGTCAGCAGTTCCACATCGGTTTTCTCAACGCCATCATCTTCGCCCTCGGCAAGGGTGAGGCTGCGGTCGGCTACACGATCGGCGGCTGCGCGTCGCTGATGGTCGGTCCGGCGATGGCGGTCGCCATCGGCCACGCGCTGCACGCGCCGGCGATGGTGCTCTTCTCCCTCGTTCCGGTCGGCTTTGCGACCAACGCCATGGGCGGCGCAGGCGGTCCGCTGGCCGTGCTTGTGACGGCGGTCATCGCGGCCGAGTTCGGCAAGGCCGTCAGCAAGGAGACAAAGGTGGACATTCTCGTGACCCCCATCGTCACGATCCTCGTCGGCATCGGGCTCGCCATGCTCGTCGCCGCGCCCATCGGCAAGGGCGCAAGCTGGGTCGGCAACATCATCATGTGGGCGACCGAGCAGCAGCCGTTCGTCATGGGCATCGTCGTGTCGGTCATCGTGGGCATCGCGCTCACGCTGCCGATCTCGTCGGCGGCCATCTGCGCGGCGCTCTCGCTCACGGGGCTTGCGGGCGGCGCGGCCGTGGCCGGCTGCTGCGCGAACATGGTGGGCTTTGCCGTGCTGAGCTTCCGCGAAAACGGCTGGGGCGGTCTGGTCAGTCAGGGTCTCGGCACGAGTATGCTGCAGATGGGCAACATCGTCCGCAACCCGAAGATCTGGATCCCCGCCATCGTGACGTCCGCCATCACGGGGCCGATCGCAACGTGCATCTTCAAGCTCCAGATGAACGGCGCCGCCGTCAACTCCGGCATGGGCACGTGCGGTCTGTGCGGTCCGATCGGCGTGTGGACCGGCTGGGTCGCTCCGAGCGAGGCGGCCATCGCCAACGGCGCCGTGGCCATTCAGCCCGGCGCGATGGACTGGATCGGTCTGCTGCTGGTGTGCATCGTGCTGCCGGCCGTGATCTGCTGGGCGATCGGTCTGCTGTGCCGCCGTCTCGGCTGGATCCGCGAGGGCGATCTGAAGCTCGACTGAACCAGTATCGTCAAACCGCACAGGAGCGGATCCTGTGCGGTTTTTTCATGTGCCATGCCGCGATTTGACGGACGGTTCGAAACGCTGTATAATCGGTGCATCCAAGTACCCGGAGGCGAAGAATATGCCGATCATTGTCGACCGTGAGCAGATCCGCACGGACATCCTCATGGCGTTTGAGCGCTGCATCGAGCGCAAGCCCATGCTGAGCGTGTCCCTGCGCGACATTGCAGCCGAGGCGGGCATGAGCCATGCCAAGCTGCTCAACTATTTTGAGAGCAAAAACGACCTTGTTCTCGCCTATGTGCGCTACACGCGCGAATATATGAGCGAAAAGTGCAGCCAGTGGTTCGCCGCGCACGCGCGCGCGGACTATGCCTCCAACCTCGCGTACATGAACGCCTTCATGGACTACGTGGCCAACGCCCCGTCGCACGAGCAGCGCCCGAGCGCCACGACCCAGACCTACGTTCTCGCGCGCTATGACCCGGAGATCGGGCAGCTCGTGCAGGACGAGTTTCGCGCCTGGCGCACACTTATGGAGCAGTGCCTCGTCCGCATCTACGGTCAGGAAGCCGGTATGCACGAGGCCGAGGCGATGATGATCCTCATCGCCGGCACGTTCATCTGCAACTACAACCGTGCGCTCACCGGTGAGATCAACGACAACATCCTCGGCTATCTCGGAAACCTGAGCCGCTCATAACGTGAAAAACAAGTCCGCCTGACAAACTGAAGTCCGCCTGACGGCTTGTCAGGCGGACTTTTGCGTAGTGTGCGCCGTCACGCGTCCGCGTGCGCGTCGCAGTAATGGTGGTAGATGTTCTCGATATACAGCGCCGCGTCACGGCCGCGCCCTGCAGAGAGCATGTCGATGATACGCAGCTCCTGCTCGATGACCGTCTCCGCGCCCCAGAAGCCGACACAGCGCTCCCAGAGGACGCCGCTCACATCCGCGAGGCTGTTCATGAGCAGCGGAAAGATGCGGTTGCCGCTCAGCTCGGCGATGGTCGTGTCGAACCGGCGCATCCACCGCGCATAGACAGCGTTGCCCTCACCCGCATCCACGGCGGCGCGCAGCCCGTCCGTAATGGCACGCAGCTGCTGCATATCCTCCGGCGTGCCGCGCTCGCCGAGCAGGAGCATCGCCCCGCCCTCGATCGCATCGCGCGCCTCAACGAGCGAGCTCTCGATGGCGTGGTCAATTTCGCCGCCGTATTTGGCGAGCGCCATGAGCGTCTCGAAATTACCGTGGCGGGCATAGTCCTCGATGTAGTTGCCGCGGCGCGCCTCCATGCGCACAAAGCCCATGCGCTCGAGATCCTCGAGCCCGGTGTGCACCATGGAGCGGCTGATGTGCATCTGCTCGGACAGCTCACGCTCCGACGGCAGGCGGTCGCCCACCTTCAGCTCGCCGGAAAAGATCATGCCGATGACCTGGTCGACGAACAGCTCCCGGAGCGTCGGCGCCTGGATCTGCCGAAATCCCATCAGACCTTCCCGTCAACCTTTCTGCGGTCGTAGAGCCGATCGAGCAGCGGCCGCACGAGAAAATAGATCGCCTTGTTATCGAGATTGAACCAGTAGATGAGCATGCTCCCCACCCAGACGCCGGTCGCGCCGAGGAGCAGCTTTGGCAGCAGTTTTTTCATCATCATTTCCTCCTGTTTACCAGCCCTCGTAATCATCATACTGCAGCAGGGACGCATCGAGCGGCTCTGCCTGCATGACCGAGAACATGAAATCGTTGACCTGCTGGCGGATGTCGGCGCGGGAGATGGTGCGGTGGTCGAACATATCATTCGAGACCACCATGAGCTTCGTCGTCTTCTCCTTCGCCTGATCGAGGATGACGCCCGTGAGACCGAGCGCGCCCTTGCAGGTGATGTCATCGTGCAGGATGACCATGTCGCAGTGGAATTTCTCCGCCTCGTCCCAGAACTCCACGAGGTGCCGCCAGCCGCCGGTCAGGTGGCGGCGCATGACGCCGGTCTCGTAGTTGCGGGCGATGCCGTCAAGGATGGTTTCCTCATCGGTCGTGTCGATGATGACGTTGCCGGAAAACAGGTCCATGCCCGCGATCATCAGAATGCCCCAGCAGTTATACAGCCAGTTCGGGAACTGCAGCCAGTAGCACGGCGGACCGCCCCATGTGAGGGCGCGGTAGCGCGTCTTGGGGAAGCAGTTGGTCTTGTCTGCATACGCCTGCTCGAGGATGCGCATGACCTTGTGCTCGGTCTTCATGACCTCGGGGTTCCGGCCGCCGGAGAAGGCATAGTAAAAGGTGTGGAACAGCGCCGGAACTGCGAGCGCGGCGGCGGTGTAGGGCGTCGCCATGAAGCCCCACTTCTCCTGCTCGTTGCGCACCTCGTCGTTGTGCTTTTCCATGACGGCACGGCAGGCGTCCCAGTCATAGGTCTCGCCCGTGTGCCGCTCGACAAAGTCGATGATGCGCCGCAGGGATTCGCGGGCGTACTTGCGCGTGTGCGGGTCCTCCCAGCGCATGGGGATGGCGGCCGGCAGCGTGTCCACGTCGAGGTGGCGCTCGATGAGCTGGCTGTTCATGGTCGACGAGTCGCACGGAGCGTTATTGGAGATGCAGCAGGCGCCGATCTTCGGGAACTCATCGAGCAGCGCAACGCCGGCGGCATTGTTCGACAGGCGGCAGGAATCCGCCGGCAGGCCGACGCTCTCCATGGCGTCGATATAGTACGGATTTGCACCCTGATCCATGTAGCACAGCAGCAGCCCCTGGAACGGCTCAAGCTGCGCGGGGCGCAGGTTCTTGAAACCGGCGAGGATCTCCGGGCACATGGTCTGCTCGAGCACGACCTGCGTGCGGCCGAAGGCATTGTCGCCGAAGCGGCGGTCGCCCATCATCATCTCGGCGATGGAGGTCGTCGAGCCCTTCATGATCGTGTTGAGGTACAGGCGCGCCACGCGCAGCGCCGGGCCGCGCAGACCCTCGACGCAGCGGTCGATCATGTTCAGCGCCGCGAGGTACGAGCCCATCCAGCGATAGGTCAGCATACCGCGCGCGATGCGCACCGGGCTCTTGGCCACAAAGCCGCCCATAATACCGAGCACCTTGACCCACTCGACATAGTCGTACCAGGTATCCTTCAGACCGCGCCACTCGCGGTGCTTTGCAATGTTGCTGCCGGGCAAAAAACGATCCCCGGCGCCTTTGACCTTCTTGTCCGCCATCACAGTTGCCCTCCCTGAATGTGCTTGATCTCGAGACTCTCCACAAACGCCTGAATGCGCGTGCGCAGCTGACCGGCGCCGGCAAGGGTGTACTCCTTCTCGATGCCAACGGTCGGGATGCCCAGCTCCTCCTGCAGGATGTGCACGCCGAGCACACGCTCATAGCTCCAGAACTCGCAGAACTTCATCTGCTCATAGAGCACGCCGTCGGCGCTGTATTCGCGGCACAGGTCGCGGATATAGGTGCGGCGGCCGTCAGAGCGCTCACGCTCCATAAAGCGCGGGCACTGGCTCGTGCGCAGATAGTGGCGGGCGACGGCGCGCAGCGGCGTCTCCCCGTCGCGAATTTCGATCTGCTCGCGGCCGGGCAGACTGCCGTAGCAGTAGCGGTCGGCCACGACCATCGCGCCGCAGTCCTCGATGAGCTTCGTGAACGCGGGGTCGTCGATCTCGCTGCCGGTCACGACCAGACGCACGCGGAACCACGGCTGCGCGTCCGGCTTGCGGCGCTTGAGCTCGGTGAGCGTCTGCTTGAGGTACGGCAGGATGCGCTTGTGCGGGCACACCTGACTCACGAGCTGCAGCACGTGAAATTCATAGCCCGTGATGACGGGGTTGGCCGCCTTGCGCAGGTCGCCGATCTCGGTCATGACGCGGGAAATTTCGTTGTGGTCGCGGATCGCCGCGCGGATCGCCTTGTCGGAGATGTCAATGCCGTAGGTCTCGTGCAGCGGCTCGAGCACGTGCACGCGCAGCTGCTCCTCATAGTGATCGACGGCGAAGTCCTCGTCCGAGAACGGCACGTCCATCATGCTCATGAAAAACTGCGGATTTTTCTCCTTCACAAGGCCGAGGATCTCAAAATGCTCGTGCCCGCGGTGCATCATCTGGCACGTCTCGGACGAGAGCAGCGCGTCGAGATAGTCATAGCCGCCCTCGATGCCGCGCTCGAGAATGCTGCGGGTATACGAGCAGATCTTGCTCGACATGTAGTACGTGCCCACATCGATGCTGCCGGTATTCGGCGCACGCAGGCGGCTCGAGAAGCAGCCGGGCAGGTTCAGCAGCGTCTCCGGCACAAAGTAACAGGTGTAGCCCAGGGCGTGTTCCCCTTCCGCCTTGGCCTGCTGTACCAGCTCGTTGTTGGCCTCCTGCAGCAGATTCTCAAAATAGATCAGATGCTTCAGGTCTTTCATGGTTTGCTTCCACCTCTCACAGTTCGTCGCGGGCCTCCGGTCTTCCGTCTGGTTCAACCAGAAGCCCTTTGAACCAAAGATAGCACAATTTTTAACAATGTGCAACTGGTTTTCGTCCACCGTCCCATTTTTATCGCTTATCACAACGTATCTGGTCAGACCACGACCAGATGCCTGCCAACAAACCGGACAGTTTTTGCACTTTTCCGAACAACGATTGACAAGGCAGGGTGTCAGATTATAATATGATATGGTTTGCCTCACAACAACGCCAAAGGAGTTACACAATACATGAACAGAATCTACGTCACCGGCCACCGGAATCCGGATACGGACTCCATCGCGGCCGCCATTTCCTATGCCGCACTGCGCAACGCGCTCGGCGACCGGGATTACGTGGCCGCACATCTCGGCCATATCAGCGATGAGACGAAGCGCCTGCTCGACCGCTTCGGCTTTCAGGAGCCGGTCACAATCAGCAACGTCCGCACGCAGGTGCGCGATCTGGACTTTGACACGCCGCCGGCGCTCAACTCCAGCGTCACGATGGACCGCGCCTGGCACATCATGCGCGACCAGAACATCTCCGCCGTGCCCATCATCAACGAAGACGGCACGCTCTACGGTATGCTCTCCGCCGGCGACATCGCGGCCTACAGCATGCGCACGATCAGCGACCGGCACGTGGACGCGCTGCCGCTGTTCAACCTCCTGAGCGTCATCGAGGGGCGCATCCTCAACGACGGCGCCGAGCAGGTCGACCGCGTGTCCGGCGTGGTGACGATCGCCCTGCCGCAGAGCTGCGACAACCTGCTCTTCTCCGACCCCGACAGCATCATCCTCTGCGGCAACCAGCCGGATATGATCCGCCGCGCGCTCGACATCGGCGTGCAGTGCATCATCCTCTGCCAGACCGACGTCGACCCCGCGTGGCTCGAAAACGCCGGCAAGACCTGCGTCATCTCCACCCCGCTCGATGCCAGCCGCGTGGCGCGGCTGGTGTATCAGGCGATCCCGATCTCCCGCCCGTGCAACACGGAGGATCTGGTCAGCTTCCACCTCGATGATTACATCGACGACGTGCGAGAGGTCGTGCTCGAGAGCCGCTACCGCTGCTACCCCGTGCTCGACGAGAACGAAAAGGTCGTCGGCACGCTCTCGCGCTATCACCTGCTGCGTCCGCGGCGCAAGCGCGTCGTACTCGTCGACCACAACGAGCTGGCGCAGGCCGTGCCCGGTCTGGAACAGGCCGAGATCCTCGAAATCATCGACCACCACCGTCTGGCCGATATTCAGACCACGCAGCCCATCCGCGTGCGCAACGAGCCCGTCGGCAGCACGACGACCATCATCACCAATATGTATCAGGAGCACGGCGTCATGCCGTCGCCGAACATGGCGGGTCTAATGGCGGGCGCGATCTTGTCCGACACGGTCATGTTCAAATCCCCCACGTGCACGAAGCGCGACATCGCCATGGCCGAGCGTCTGGCCCGCATCGCCAACATCTCGCTCAAGGAGCTGGGCAACCTGCTCTTTGCCGCCTCGAGCGCGGGCGACAAGTCGGCTGAGGATCTGTGCTTTGCCGACTTCAAGGAATTCCACATCGCCGACCACTATCTCGGCGTCGGTCAGGTCACGTCGCTCGATTCCGCTGCGGTGCTCGAGCGCAAGGACGAGCTGCTGGCCGTCATGGCCACGAAACTCGAGCAGCAGCACTATGACATGATCGCGCTCATGGTCACGGACGTGCTCATGGAGGGCACGAGCCTGCTCTACATCGGCAATGACGACACGATCCGCGCCGCCTTCTCGGTCGAGCCAAAGGACAGCGCCGTGTTCCTGCCCGGCGTGATGAGCCGCAAAAAACAGATCATCCCCATGCTGACCGCCCTCTGGGGCTGAGGCCGCATATGCAAAAAAGTCCGCACAGGCACTGCCTGTGCGGACTTTTTTGATTCAATCCGTCATGCGCACGATGCGGTAATACGTGCGCGCCGTGAGCAGGTACACAAAGGTGTACAGCAGCGCAAAGACGCCGAACGTTCCGAGCGTGCACAGCAAAAACAGATGCACGTTCTGCAGCCCGAAGGCGAATACGATCTGCTTGATGAGCGGAAACGCGAATGCGATGTGGATCGCCGCCGTCACAAGCGGCAGGAAGAACATGAGCAGCACCTGCGTGCGGATGGTCGCCTTGACCTCCTTCGGCGTCATGCCGACCTGCTGCATGATGCGGAAGCGCCCGCGGTCGTCATAGCCCTCGGAGACCTGCTTGTAGTAGATGATGAGCACCGTCGCAAACAGGAACACGAACCCGAGGAAAAAGCCGAGGAACAAAAAGCCGCCGTACGTGCTGCGCAGCGTGGGATAGCCGTCGGCGCGCATATCGGTCGTGTAATTCACGTTCGCCGCCTCGGCAGCGGACTCAAACGCGGGGTCGCTGAGAAGCGCGTGCAGCGCGTCGAGCTGCTCGTCGTCCGTGCCAGAGAGGTCGAACTGGTATGTGTAATTGAGCATGCTGCGGGTGCCGCCGTGCTCGCTGGTGTAGGCGTTTTGCTGCGCGCGCAGCTCGAGCACGCTGTCGAGATCCGGCACGACCAGATACAGTGTGTGCAGACCCATGATGGAGCTGCCGCTGACGAGCGAGAAGCTGTCGAGCGGCCGCAGCCGCAGCGTATCGCCGCCGAGCGTGAGCGTGTCGCCAAAGGCTGCGCCGTCCGTCCATGCGAGCGCCTCGCCGGGCGCGAGCGTCACCTGCTCGCCGGTCAGGTCGGCATAGCCCTCCGTGTCCAGAACCATGACGGCGTATTCATCGGCGCTCGAACCGGTGAGCTGCTTGCTCGTGAGATCGAGCGCATCGCCGCTGCGCTGCGCGGAAAACCTGACGGTGCGATAGCCGTGCACATTGCTCTGCGTGAGCCCCGAGCGCGTCATGGCATCATCCACCACCCGCAAAACCGGCGCGACGTCCGGCACTGTGTTCGTCCGGGGGTCGGTCATGAGCGTGAGCGTCATATCCTGCGGCCAGCGCACGTCGGCGTAGGCATCCACGCCCTTATACAGGCTCACCGTGGTCGAGACCGTCACGAGCACCATCGTCGAGAGGATGCAGATGCTCGCAAGGCCGGCCGCGTTGCGGCTCATGCGGTAAATGAGACCGGAGACGGTGGCAAAGTGGCTGGTTTTATAGTAGTAGCGCCGGTTTTTGCGCAGCGCCTTGAGCACGACAACGCTCAGCGCGATAAACGTGAGATACGTGCCTATGATGACAAGGATGACCGCCGGGAAGAAATTCTGGATGGCATACAAGGCCACGCTTGTGCGCAGGGAAATGAGATAGCCCGCGGCAAGGCACACCGCGCCGAGCAGTGCAAGGATCCACTTGCTGCGCGGCTCGCGCTCGCCCTCGCTGCCGGCGCGCAGCAGCTGCACGGGGTTGGACAGATGGATGATGCGGATGGTATTGAGCAGCAGCAGCAAAAACAGCGCGCCGAAAAACACCACCGTACAGCCGATGCTCATCAGGCGGATGTTCAGCCCGAACGTGGTCTCCCCGCCGATGAGCCGCACGAGCACGAGCTGCAGGAGCTTGGAGAACACACCCGCCGCCACGAGGCCGAAAAACAGCGCCATGGCCGCCGTATACAGCGACTCCCAGAAGAGCACGTAGGAGATGTGGCGCTTTTCCATGCCGAGGATGTTGTAGATGGCAAACTCGCGCTTGCGCTGCTTGGTGAAGGTGCTGTTCGTATAAAAGAGGATGATGGCGGAAAACAGCGCCATGATGAACACACCGAAACCGAGCACCTGACTGACGCTGCCGCCGTGCTGCATCTGGCCGAGATAGGGATCGCTCGCGAGCGTGAGGATGATGCAAAACAGCGCCACGATCACGATGCAGGCCAGCAGATACGGCAGGTAGAACCGGCGGTTTTTCTTCAGGTTCGTCGCCGCCAGACGCGGGTAGAGATTACGCATGGTGCTCACCGCCCGTTGCCAGCATCGTGAGCGTGTCAGAGATCTTCTGATAGAGCTGCTCGTCCGTGCTCTCGCCGCGATAGATCTCGTGGAACACCTCGCCGTCCTTGATGAACAGCACGCGCGAGGCATGGCTGGCCGCCTTGACCGAGTGCGTGACCATGAGGATGGTCTGACCGCCGCGGTTGATCTCCTCAAACAGGCGCAGCAGCTCATCCGTCGCACGAGAATCTGTCTCTTATACACATCTCCGAGCCCACGAGACTACGC
>ENA-OZGC01000991-OZGC01000991.1-human-gut-metagenome-genome-assembly--contig:-NODE-991-length-18265-cov-4.691214_pt1 | contig 18265 bp, 19 predicted proteins | sample MGYA00245109_ERZ653643 | MGnify/ENA primary metagenome ERZ653643 (study PRJEB26926, sample SAMN06165107) | human gut metagenome | biome: ENVO:00009003; feature: ENVO:2100002; material: ENVO:00002003... | reverse complement strand
GCCGATGGCGCCACCGATTATCTCGATAAGCTGGAGATCCGCGAGCGCGAGCGGCGGCCCTCGATCAGCGACGATTCGGCAAAATCTTCCGCATACAGCAGTTCCGCCGGGTTGGTGCGCTGCAGCTCTGCCGCCATGGTTTCGCGGTCGGCCGGTTCGCTCAGGCGAAAGCGCCCGGAGCTGATATCCAGCGTCGCGTAGCCGAAGCCCTTGCTGTCCTGCCAGATGGCGGCCAGCAGGTTGTCCTGGCGCTCCTGCAGCAGCGCTTCATCGCTAATGGTGCCCGGGGTGACGATACGTACCACTTTACGCTCGACCGGCCCCTTGGTGGTGGCCGGGTCGCCAATCTGCTCGCAAATGGCCACCGACTCGCCCTGGTTGACCAGTTTGGCGAGGTAGTTCTCCACCGCGTGGTGGGGGATGCCGGCCATGGGTATCGGTTCGCCCGCGGAGGCGCCGCGCTTGGTCAGCGAGATATCGAGCAGCTGCGACGCGCGTTTCGCATCGTCATAAAATAGCTCGTAAAAATCCCCCATCCGGTAAAACAGTAGAATGTCAGGATGTTGCGCCTTCAGCTTGAGATACTGCTGCATCATCGGCGTGTGGGCGTCGAGATTGTCAATTGTGCTCATGGGGTGTTATCCAGATCCCTGATTTGAAATGGCTGCGATTTTGTAGTTGTCGTCGTTATCACATGGATGAGACATAATAACGGAGATGGGCAGGTGAGGGAAACCGACGAAAGCACGCGGCGCGATCCGGATTCCAGTTGCAGAGGGGGCGGGGTACCGTCACAGTAATTGAACCGCCGCCACGCGATCGTCTTCATACATTACGTTCGCCGTCGATGTTGTTCTGCCTTCTGGCCGTAGACCTCGTTACGACAACGGCTTGTGGTTGCTAGTCGTAAAGCCATTTACCTGCTTTTGCTGATTCGGCAAACATTTTGATAGTTAAAGGTTTACGCGTTTTTTCTACATCTTCTCGTTTTACTTTAAACCACCGAGTTAGCATTGGAGTATTCTCCCAAGGGAAATAACACGACCATTTAACACTGGAAAGATCAACATTAAATTTTTGTTCAAATTTATTTAAAGCGTCATGCAGATCGTCGCCGGGAGCATCAAATAAGTCATAATCAAGTTCCAATGGGATTTCTTTCCAATTTTTATCTAAACGGGTTGAGATCTCATCTTTAAACAAGTCTAAAACCTGATCTTGAATGCTTTTCATTAAAAGGATGTCCATTGTATACGGTCTTTGGGGCGAGCTATTAGGTTGTATTTTTCCTGAGTTTTTCTTGAAACTTGATAAATTGAGTTTACAAGTCCTATCCAACCTAACCACGGAACATAACGGGCGATAACAGCAGCAAGACTATTCGTTTTTCTCATTCTTACACCAACGGGTGTAGGAACCCTAATACCAAATGGAGTTTTTGCATTTCTCAGAAGCATCCTTCCATATTTAGAAACAACACTTGTTCCTTTTATTGCCTCTCCTGGCTTTGTTCTGGTTTTTAGCCAAGGTTGCCCGGCGAGGATAGCGGCACCAGATTCAATACCAATGCCAAGTTCGTCACAAAATTGTTCAAGAAAAATGACATCAAAAAGTTCACCAGCCGAAAGATTGGATTGTCCGTGATAGAAATAGGTTCCATTTAGATCTTCTGTCGTATCCATTTGCTCATCTATTATGCTGTTTGTCTTTCATTCCAGGCATCGGTGAAAATTATATTTCCGTCACAATGTTTCCAGGTGATCTTCTCATATCTAAGTTCGACAGATTCAAGATGGTTGTTGTTCTTGTCTTCTGGGGAAGCCATTGTAGGAGATATTGATACGATTCGGACGCCTTCAAGTAGCATATTGAAGTATTCCACTTCTTGACCAGCATCGCTGATTTTATACCATTTGATTTCAGCAGATTTCAGGTTCTGACCAGTAGCTACTGCTTTGTAGAGGTATGGACTGGAATAGTCGAATTCTTTAACGATGATCATTGGTGAGTGCTGACGAGTGCCGGTAGGCTTGCCAGTGGCATTATCAGTGGGAATGGAGAGATTGTGATGAAACCCTTTAAATTCGATGCTGAACTCCCTGTCTGCAACATCACAACCACCTTTGATTAGTGCCCCACCGTCGTCGTATATCCACATATTACCTGGAATAGCCATGCTTCTTCTTCCCTCTATTATCATTAGTAAGAAAACAGTGTATCGAGTTGATTAAGCGCAGTAAATAATCAATGTGTCGTTTTTGGATTAATACGGGAAATATCTTCTCTGTAATGATGGTTTATATTTAAAAATAGCTGTCGTAAATATTTCATTGGGTTATTACGCCATTGGTATAGATTTTAAATATAAATGACCCTCAATAATATAATGCAGGCAATTATTGCCAGAAAGCGTAAGCGCGGCGCGATCCGGATTCCAGTTGCGCCGCGCGGGGATTATGGCGCCAGATAAACCTGGGGGACCGCGTTGTCCGGGTGCTGGACGAGGCGGACATCCGCCCCGTACCAGCGATGGATAACCGGCTGCTGGATCACCTCCTGCGGCGTGCCCTGGGCGACCAGATGTCCCTGGTGGAGCAGCAGGATGCGGTCGGCCCACAGGGCGGCGAGGTTAAGGTCATGCAGCACCACGCAGACGTGCAGTTGCCCGCCGGCGGTGAGCCGTTTGAGCAAACGCAGCAGGTGCTGCTGATAGTAAAGGTCCAGCGCCGAGGTGGGCTCATCGAGAAACAGCCAGCCCTGCGGCGCGCCGTCGCGCCATAGCTGCGCCAGACAGCGGGCCAGCTGTACCCGCTGCTGCTCGCCGCCGGAGAGGCCGGGATAGCGGCGGCCGGCAAGGCCATCGCAGCCGGTGACGGCCATCACCGCCGCCAGCACCGCCGGATCCGCCGTCGCGCCCCACGGTGAGCGTCCCATGGCAATGACCGTTTCCACCATCCAGTCGGCCTGCAGGGCCGTTCGCTGCAGCATGACCGCCCGCCGGCGCGACAGCGCCTCGGGGGACCAGGCCTCCAGCGGCTTGCCTGCAAGATGGCGGGTGCCGCTGTCCGGAGTCAGATAGCCGGTCAACAGGCGCAGCAGAGTGGATTTCCCGGCGCCGTTCGGCCCGATAAGCGCCGTCATCTCGCCGCCGCGCAGCGCGACGGAGACGTTGTCGATAATCTGTCGTTTACCAAGGTGAAGTGACAGCCCCTGGGCGCAGTATTCATTAACCATGTCTGGAGTTCTCCCGACGAAAGACCAGCCACAGAAACCAGGGGGCGCCCAGCAGGCTGGTGAGCAGACCGACCGGTATCTCCGCCGGCGCCGCCACGGTGCGGGCCAGGGTGTCGGCCAGCAGAAGCAGGATCGCGCCGGCCAGCAGCGAGCCGGGGATCAGTCCGCGATGGTCCGGTCCCAGCCACAGGCGCATCAGGTGCGGCACCACCAGGCCGATAAAGCCGATGACTCCGCTGATGGCCACCGCGACGGCCACCAGCACCGCGCTGCACAGCAGCAGCCAGCGCTGCAGCGCCTGCACGTTGACCCCAAGATAGTGCGCCTCTTCATCGCCAAGCTGCAGCAGATTGAGGCGGGACGCCATCCACCACACCGCCAGCGCCGCCGGGATAATCAAGGTCGCGGCCACCAGCAGCGTCGGCCATTCGGCCTGGCCCAGACTGCCCATTCCCCACAGCGACAGCTGGCGCAGCTGGGCGTCATTGCTCAGCCAGGACAGGACGCCGACCAGCGCGCCGCACAGCGCGTTGATGGCGATCCCCACCAGCAGCAGGCGCGACAGCGAACCCTCCTCCGCCCGACTGAGGATGAAAATCACCACCATCACCGCCAGGCTGCCAATAAACGCCGCCAGCATCGGCATATACAGGGCGATCAGCCCCGCAGCGGAGAACGGGAGCACCAGCCAGCTGGCCACCGCCAGCGCGGCGCCGCTGCTGATGCCCAGCAGGCCCGGGTCGGCAAGCGGGTTGCGAAACAGCCCCTGCATCACGCAGCCGGAGAGGGCCAGCGCCGCGCCCACCAGCAGGGCCAGCAGCACCCGCGGCAGACGGATGGTCAGCCAGATATGGCGCAGCATGTCATCCCCGGAAGGCAGCAGGTTGACCAGCGGCAAGCGCATGGCGCCGAGGGTGGTGGCAAACAACGTCAGGGAGACCAGCAGCAGCGTCATCAGCAGCAAACGGCGAGCGAGGGCAGGGCGCATCAGGGCAACTGCTCCGCTTTGTTTCGCAGCGCGATTATCGCCTGCGGTGTGCGCGGCCCGAAGCCCAGCAGGGCCATATCGTCGATCGTCAGCAGCTGTTTATGACGCCCCGCCGGGGTCTGCGCCAGGCCGGGCAGTTTCCACAGCCCGGCTTCGCCGCCCATCCCTTTGAGACCATCGGCGGAGATCACCACCAGATCCGCCTGGCTGGCGGCGACCCCTTCCTGCGACATGGCGCGATAGTGGTCGAAGCCCTGCATCGCGTTCTGCAATCCGGCGGCGCGAATGGCGCCATCGGCCGCGGTATGCTGTCCGGCCACCAGGGTATTCATTCCGCCGTGGCTGAGAATAAACAGCACCCGCTTAGCAACCGGCTGCGTTGGAATGGCGGCGATCTGCTGCTGAAGCTGCTGGCGCAGCGCGTCGCCTGCCGCCGTTTTGCCTAACGCTTCGGCAATGACAGCCTCTTTGTTATCGATCGCGGACAGACTTTCGCCGCCCGGCACGTTCACCACCTTCACCCCGCTCGCCTGCACTTTGTGTAAGACCAGCGAGGGCTGAGCCTGGGCGCTCGCTAACACCAGCTGCGGGCGTAACGCGAGGATCCCCTCGGCGTTCAGCTGTCGCAGGTAGCCGACGTCCGGCAACTTTTGCGCCGCCGGGGGCCAGCTGCTGGTGCTGTCCCGCGCCACCAGGCTCTCCTCCGCGTGAAGGGCATAAACGATCTCAGTGACATCTCCGCCGAGGGTGACGAGCCGCTCAACGGCGGCGTGACTCAGCAGCGGGAAAGCGATCAAGAGCAGTAACCAGCGCATCATGCGGGCTGCCCTTCACGGGTCAGGCGGTCTACCTGCTGGCGCCATTGCGTCTGCTCGGGGTGCCCCTCGCTGCGCTGGCCGTAGAGCTGGGCAATCTGGGTGCCGTCTTTAGCGAACAGTTCGACGCTGGTGACGTGTCCGTCCGAAGTCGGCTTGCGGGTCACCCACACTTCATCGAGGCTCTCTTCGCGCAGATGCAGGGTAAAAGTAGTATTGAAGATATTCAGCCAGCCGCGCATGGGGGCCAGCTTTTCCAGGGCGCCGGTAAAGATCTGCACGCAGCCGCGATTGCCGACGAAAATCATGATTTCATTGCCCTCCTGGCGCACCGTCTCCAGCAGCGACGGCAGCGCATGGCGAGCCACGCGGCAGGCGAGGTCGTCGCTCACCAGACGGAAGGCCTGCTGGCGGGAAAGCTGATATTTACGCAGCAGACCGAAGAACTGGTGAACGTCGGTCATCGCGCGCCAGTCGTTCTCCAGGGCGGCGCCGTCGGCGGTATCGGCATATTTCACCGGCTCCAGCGGGCGCAGGGTCAGCGGTGCCGGCGCCGCCACCCGATATTCCGCGATCAGGGTCTCCCAGGCCGCCATGTCGGTCTGCGTGGTCGCATAGACTTTCAGCAGGGCGTCGCCGTGGTGGTCGAAAAACTGGATGCTCTGACGGCCATTATCGTTCAGATGGAAGGCGCTGGCCCACTGGCTGAGGAACAGACGCAGGTCGAGCGCACGCGGGTTCAGCACCAGCCCGGCGTGGCCGCTGAGGTGCTGGTGCGTGAACTGGCCCACCTGCTCATGCACGGCATACTCGTTGCGGCAGATGCATTTGGTTTCGCCGACGCGCTCCAGGGCGGCAATCAGCGTCCGGGCGTCATCGCTCAGGCGCACGGCATCATGGCCGAGGCGGGCGGCGGTCAGCTCGGCTTCGCTGATCCCCATTTCCGCGGCGATATCGCGGGCATATTTCGCGGTACTGGCCGCTTTGGTGGCCTGGTAGCGCTGCCACAGGTCAGGGTGTGCATTTGGCATAATCATATCCTTCTCGACGATGAATATCCCCGGCCGGCGGGCCGGGGGCAGGTGCGTTATTATTCGGGCAATCAGAAGTCGACGTTGACGCCCAGCTGCCAGGTGCGGCCCGGCATCACCGCCAGCGCTTTATCGTTGGCGTCCTGGTTGGTGCCGGTCTCGATATTGCGGCTGCTCAGGTAATCCCAGTATTTACGATCGGTGAGGTTGTAGACCCCGCCATTGAGGCGCACGTTTTTCGCCACCTGCCAGTACGCGGTCCAGTCCAGCATGCCGTAGCCCGGCACGCGCATATAGTCGCTGCTGGCATCGGTGATGGCGGATCCGCTGTTGCTGTAGCTTTCGCGGTTGGTGGCGGTCGCCTGTTTCCCTTTGACAAAGGTCGCCGTCAGGGCGGTGCCGTAGCGTTTCGCCGGATCGTCCCACGCCACGCCGACGATGGCTTTCATTGGCGCCACGCTGTCGAGGTCGACGTATTTATCGCCGCTGTAGCTGGATTTCGATTTCCCTTCGCTATAGCCGAGGGCGAGGGTGGCGCTCAGGCCGTCCACCTGCTCAAACCAGGTGCCAAAGTTAAATTTAGTGCTAATCTCACCGCCGTAGATATAGGCTTTATCGCGGTTTTCCGCCTGATAAATGGTGTAGATGTTCGACGGCACATTCGTGAACTGGCCCGGATTGTTGGCGCGGGTATAGCGGGTATAGGCGATAAAGTTCTTATAGCTGTTGTAGAACAGCGCCGTGCGCAGGGTGATGCCTTCGGTAACTTCCCCTTTCAGCCCCCACTCGAGATTATCGCTGGTTTCCGTCTTCAGATCGGTATTGCCGATCAGGGCATACTGCTGGCTGCCGGCGTAGCTGGAGCCGAGGTTCCAGGAGCCATACAGCTGGCTGGCGTTGGGGAACTGCGCCCCGCGCTGGTACTGCAGGTAGGTCATCAGGCGCGGGGTGAGGTCGTACTGGAAGGTCAACGACGGCAGAACCTGGGTATCGCTGTTTTTGCCGTACAGATTCGCCACCGACGATTCGCTCAGCACGCTGCTGTTGGCGGCGAGATCGGACAGATTTTCCGGCTTAGTCGATTGATGCACCACGCGCACGCCGGGAATAACGGCGAAGTTGTGGCTGTCGAGATCGAAGTTGATCTTATCCTGGACAAAGCCACCGAGGGTGTAGCTGCGGCTGTCTGCCTCCGGCTGCATGATCTCGCTGTAAACGCTGGGGATCGGCGACTGGCTGAACGGCCGCTGGGTTTTGCTGGTGCTGGCGTTGAAACCGGCGCTCAGATCGTGGCGGCCCAGGGTTTTCGCCAGCGCGGTCTGCAGGCCCCAGGTGTCGGTATCGTAGTTAGAGTTCACCGTCTGCATTTTGCGGGTGACGCTGTCCGGCATATAAGTCCAGTCATGGGCTTCGGTATGCTGGTAGTAGATTTTTGTGGAGACGCTGTCGAGGTAGTCGTTCATCGGCGTCCAGTCATCCTTCAGGCTCAGGCCCCAGCGCCGGGTCTGGCTGGTCTGGTTGGCGGTGCCGATGGTGCTGTTGCCGCTGGAGTCCCAGGTATCGTAGTGGGTGTGGTTGGTTTTATGGTAATAGTCGAAGGTGCTGGTCAGCTTGTGCTCATCGTTAGGCTGCCAGATCCCGGAGGCCAGAAAAGCATCGGAGTGCCAGTTCGCCGGGTAGGCGTCGACGGTGCCGCTGTTGTTTTCGGTTTCCTGGCCGTCACGGCGGCTATAGACCAAAATCCCGCGCAGGAACTCATCGCCGCCGGCGACGGTCACCCCGTTGTGCCAGCTGCGATCCGCAGAGTCGTAACCGCTGCGGTAGCCGAAGGCGCTGGTCTTGCCCGGGCGCAGGTAATCATCCGCTGATTTCGGGCGGAAGGATACATTCCCCCCGATAGCGCTGTTGGCCGTTTCCGTCGAGGTGGCGCCGGACTGGATATCCACGCTGCCGTACATATACGGGTCGATATAATCGCGGCCGATGCCGAAGGTGTTGAGCCCGGCGCGGCCGACGTAGCCGCGGCCGGTGGCGTTGGGTTGCGCGATACCGTCCACGTCGATGCCTACGCGGTTGCTCTCCATACCGCGAATGTTGTAGCCGGTGTAACCTCCGCGGTCGAAGCCGCTTTTGCCGTTGCCGGAGCCGCCGCTGGCCCCGGTGGCGCTGATGAGCGGCTCATAGCGCATGATTGAGCCGAAATCGTTAGCGCCTTTATTCTCCAGCTCCCGGGCGCTGATGCTGTGTTCGCTACCGGCTTTCTGCACCGGCGCGGGGGCGGTGACGGTCATTTGTTCCGAGGTGTCATCCACCGCCTCGCCGCTAACGGCGGAAGTATCTGCTGCGATGGCAGAAGTCTGATAAATTGCTGCAAACAAAGAGGTCACCAGCAGGCGTTTTTTACAGCATGCTGCTGACGGAGTCGATTTGTACATAGTCGCCACGCCTTGATCGTTATTAGTATCGGCTCACGCGTTACTTCCAGAGTTGCAGGTTGCTCCGTCTTTTCCGTTGCGGATAGGGTCTTACTCCATTTGTTGATTACGAATGGTAATGATAGGTATTATCGTTTGCAACAAAATAATCATGTGTTCTTCATTTAAACTGCACTTTGTTTACAATTTGCCCTTTCAGACTTAGCGAGACGACGATGAACTCAAAAGCGGCCATCACCATCACCTACTGTTCCCAGTGCAACTGGATGCTGCGCGCCAGCTGGATGGCGCAGGAGCTGTTACATACCTTCAGCACCGACATCGCCTCGGTGACGCTGGTGCCGGGGACCGGCGGGATCTTCACGATCGATGTCGACGGTCAGCAGATCTGGGAGCGCAAGCAGGATGGCGGTTTTCCGGATGCGGCCGAGCTGAAACGCCGGGTGCGCGATGTCTGCTTCCCGGAGAAGCCGCTGGGCCATGTGGATAAAGGTGACCAGAAGGGGTGACAACCCCCTCCGGACGACAAGCGCCCGGAGGAGAAGCCGTTAGCGGGCTAACTGCACGTCAACCAGCACGCTCTGTCGGCGGGTGCGTATGAGGGATACCGCTTCTTCCAGCACGCCGGGGAGATCTTCGGCCCGGGAAACCGACAGGGCCGCCGCGCGGCTGGAGGCGGCGATCGCGGCGAAATCCGGCGAGGTGGTAAAGGCGGTGGCCGGAATGGTTTCCGCGCGGGCCGCGTAGCCGTCCGGGTAGAGCGCTTTGGTGCCGCCCGCGACGGCGCCCCATCCGCCGTTATTTCCGACCACGACGAGGACAGGAAGCTTCATTACCTCCGCAATATGGTGGCAGACCGCAGGGTTGGCGAACAGGTACGACCCGTCGCCGACGGCGGCAATAATCAGCTCTTCCCGGCGCGCAAGCTGCAGCCCCAGCGCGATGGGCAGGGCTTCGCCCAGGCCGCCGGCCAGCGCTTCCTGGTAATAGCTCTCGGCATGGGTCAGTCCGGCAAACTGCGGCAGCGTGGTCAGTTCAGAAACGATCCGGCCGCGGTGTTGATTAGCCAGATGGCCGAGGCAGTAGCTGAGCCAGGGTTTGGTAATGGCCCCGCTCTGGCTGGCATAGATAAGCGCGTCGCGCTGGTTTTTCTGTTGCTGGATGCGGTTCTGCGTATATGCCGCCCGCTCCGCCACATGCTGCTGGCGGGCGGCCTGCAGCGGGCGCAGCGCCTCTTCCAGCAGGCTGAAGACTTCATCGGTCTCGCCCGCCAGGTTGATGTCCGCGCGATAGCCGCGCACCGGGTAGCGGGAGAAGAGCGGATCGGGGCCCATCTGGATCACGGTGCAGTCCTGGCGACAGTCGCCCTCGGCGATCATCCATGGCGCCTGCGAGTCGACCACCAGAATCACATCGGCGTCAGCGAGCCAGACGCTGGGATCAGCCCCGGCGAGCAGGGGATTATCGGCGCTCAGGGTAACCTCGGTGCCCCAGTATTCCACCAGAGGGATCGCCCATTCGCGCACCAGACTATCGAGGCGCGCAAAGCCTTCCGCCGTTCGGGCGCCGCGCTGGGCGAAGATGACCGGGTGTCTGGCGCAGGCGATTGCCTCGGCTGCGCGGGCGATATCTTCCCGGACTGGCGCATAGCGGACCGGCTGCTGCGAAGGGCCAGCCTGCAGCGCGGCCTCATCGACGGCAAAGGTTTCGCACAGTGGCTCACGCGGTAAGCTCAGGTAGACCGGCCCTTTCGGCAGGGAGCTGGCGATCGCCCAGGCCCGGTCAACATGCTCGCCGATCTGATCGGCCAGCCGCAGTTCAAAATCCCACTTCACGGATTCACGGATCAGCGCCGCCTGGTCGCGCATCTCCTGGCCGTAGCCAATCGGCGTATTGCGGCAGCCGAAGTGGGAATGTTCGCTTATCGGCGTGCGGCCGCCAAAAATCAGCACCGGGATATTGCTGTTCGCCAGATTGATGACGCCGCAGGCGGCGTTGGCTAGCCCGACGTTGGTGTGAACCATCACCGCCTGCACCTTGCCGGTGCCGAGGTAATAGCCATGGGCCATGCCGATGGCGGCGTTTTCACGCGGGCAGATCACTAACTCCGGTACCTTTTGCCCGGTCGCCCGGGCCTTTGCCCAGGCTTCAATGACTGGAGGATAATCGGTGCCCGAGTTGATAAAAATATACGCCACGTCCAGCGCCTGTAGCCGATGCAGTAACAGTTCAGCAGCCGATAATGTGATAGAGGCCATATTCTCTCCGTATTCACGCGGTGTAATCGCGGTAATTAAAAGGTTAAGAAAATAAATCCGCCCATCGTAATGATGGAGGCAATAATACTCAGCGCCATCGTCGAGGCCATTTCCTGCTCGCCGGTTTTATACTGCATAGCAATAATTATCGCGATGGAGCCTACCGGGATAGCCATCGTCAATACGACTTCCTTTATTTGCTCCATGCTGAAGCCCATTTTTAATAAAATGAGATAGCAGGCGCCGGGGACCAGAATATTGCGGGCGATAACGGTGATAATGGTAGCGGTGGTGATAACAATGCTGCGCGTATAGAGCACGATCCCGGCGGCAAACAGCGCCAGCCCGCCAGAGGCTTAGCCCAGCAGACCCAGCGACATCGAGATAGTCTGCGGAATATGGATATCCGCCAGCACGATGATCAGGGCGATCACCGGCGACCAGACCACGGGTTGTTTAATGGCGTTCACCACCCGTGCGCCAAAGGAAATATGCTGGCTCTTATCGCCGGTGGCGACCGACATCAGTATCATCACCAGCGGCAGCTGGAAGACGTTTTGCGTGATGCTGGACACGGTGATCAGCGACGCGCTGACGGTGCCAAATAAAAAGGCCAGCACTGAGGTGCCGATAAACGGGACTGCCGGCGAGCCGATGGCCAGCGCCTGCAGCGTACTGAGGGCGAGGTTGCGTCGAAACAGATAGCGGGCGACCAGTAAGGGAATGACGAAGCTGATAATCAGCGCCAGGATGATAACCACGGCGACCGGGCCCATGGTCATGACGATGTGTCGCGGCGTCATCACCATATTGCTGAAAATACTTAGCGGCAATGCGTAGAGCATCACAATTTTATTGATGTCTCCCGCCTGCTGCCAGTTAAAGTCTTTTCGTTTACCGCTAATATAGCCGATGATGACGGTAATGATGACCGGTAATATAGCGCCTGAAATTAATAGAATATTGTTCTGTGTCATGGTGATATATTCTCATTATAAATTATCTTCGGTTCAGAAATGTGTTTTGCCGTGGGTGGTGAGATAAATAAATCCTTTTGAAGTATGCGTTCCGGTGATTTTTGAGCGTATTGATAGCGATATTTATTCGCTAAAAAAGGGCGCAGGGGAAATGCAAAAACCGTTTATTCAATGAGTAAATATCATGCCAATGAAATTTAAGCAGATTCAGGCATTTATTACCGTCGCCCGCGAAGGCAATATGACCCTGGCCGCAGAGAAAATGGGGATCACCCAGTCGGGACTGAGCCGACTGCTATTGAGCCTGGAAGCGGACCTGAGCGCATCCTTATTCGAACGACATAAGCACGGCATGGCGTTGAGCGAATATGGCAGCGCCTTTTTACCCTACGCGCTGACGATGCTGAATACCGAACAAAAGGCGCGCGAGGAAATTGAGCTCATCCGTGGCGCCGGGAAAGGCATTCTGCGGATTGGCTACGTTTCCAGTCTGCTGACCAGCCATTTCATCGATAAGCTGGCGGCTTTCCATCAGCGCCATCCCCAGATCCATCTGCGGATCGTCGACCGCATTGACTCCGAGCTGTATAAGCTGTTGCTGATGCACGACATCGATATCGCCCTCTGCGGTCCCTTACCGCATGATGAGAAAATCGTGGTGCGGGGCAAAATTAACTGGCAGGACCGGATCTGCATCGTCGCCAGGCAGCACCACCCGCTGCATCAGGCGGCGGACGTCACCCTGGAGGCGATGCTGGACTATCCGTGGATCATGCCGCCGCCGTCTAGTACGCCAATGAACATCCTGGCGGATATCTTTCGCGCCCGGCAGTTGCCCTGTCCGCAACCGGTTATTGAGTGCGCCTCATCCTCGGCCATTAAGGCCTTTCTGTGCGAGAGCGATCTGTTAACGTCGATGCCGGCCCCGGTTTACCGACACGAAGAAGCGCTTGGCCTGCTGCGCCCGTTTGAGCTCGAGGGCAGCGTTTTTATCCGGGATTTCTATGCCTACAGCCATTTCGGGGTTCTGTCCGGGGCAGCCCTGCAGTTGATTCAGCATCTGAAGCAGTGAGTCTGGTCGGGTATGGATATTAAGGTGTATGATAAATGCATCTTAAAAAAGACGAAAGGCAGGGAGATGGGGAAGCGTATCGAACGGGAAAAAATGACGATTCAGCGGATGATTGCCCTCTACCAGCGGCGCTGTCCCGAGGCGCAGGCCGATAATGCGCACTATCAGGCGCTGAACGCCTACGCTGACAAGCGCCTTGATAAGTGCGTGTTTGGCGAGAACAAACCGGCCTGCAAGCAGTGTCCGGTGCATTGCTACCAGCCGGCGAAGCGCGAGGAGATGAAGCAGATTATGCGCTGGGCCGGGCCGCGGATGCTCTGGCGCCACCCGATCCTCACTGTTCGCCATCTGCTAGACGACAGGCGCCCGGTGCCGCCGCTGCCGGAAAAAAATCGACCGAAAAAGTAGCGGCTTTCCCTGGTCAGCGCTGCGCAGCCGGGCGACAAGTCGTGCTCTTGTAGCCCCGGCAAGGCGTTAGCCGCCACCGGGGATAATTGCTGAAGTTTTCTGTTTCTGACTATCGCGGATCGTGCTTGCGACAAAGGCGACTACAAACAGCGCGGTAAACAGCACCACGATAGTCGGCGCTGGCGCGCTGTCGAGATAAAACGCCAGCCACACCCCTCCCGCCGAGCAGCCGATGGCCACCGCTACCGCCAGCAGCAGGGCGTGGATAAAGCGTCTCACCAGCAGAAGCGCGATCGCCCCGGGGGCAATCAGCAGCGAAATCGACAGAATAATCCCCACCGACTGCAGCGTCGCGACGATGGTCAGGGCGATCATGCACAGCAGGCCGTAGTGCAGCAGTCCGCTGCGCAGGCCGCTGGCTTTAGCCTGCGTTGGATCGAAGGCGTGCAGCAAAAAATCCCGCCATTTGAGACCGATAATCAACGCAATCACCAGTGCGATCGCCGTCGTTTGCCCAATATCGCTGAGGGATATTCCCAGCATATCGCCGAACAGGATATGGTCGAGATGAACATCGGACTGGATCGCTACGTACAGCACCAGTCCGGCGCCAAACATGCCGGAGAAGACAATCCCCATGATGGTATCGCGCTTGAGTCGGCTGTTATCGTCGAGAAAACCGGTCGTCACGGCGCACAGCAGACCGGCGATAAACGCGCCGATGGCGAAGGGGATGCCGATAATGTAGGCCAGCACCACGCCCGGAAAGACCGCGTGGCTCATGGCGTCGCCCATCAGCGCCCAGCCTTTGAGCACCAGAAACACCGACAGCAGCGCGCAGGGAATGGCGACGACGATCGATATCGCTATCGCATTGACCATAAAAGGAAACTGGAACGGGGCCAGGAACAGGTTCAGCATGCGGCCTCCCTGGCGCGGCGGCGGCTGGCCAGCAGGCCGTGCTTCGGCGCGAAGATAAAGGTGATGAGGAACAGCAGCGTTTGCGCGACCACGATAATGCCGCCGGTGGCGCCGTCGAGATAGTAGCTGAGCCAGGCGCCGAAGAAACTGGTCAGGCTGCCGATAGCCACGGCGATAGCCAGCAGGCGCGGGAAGCGATCGGTTAACAGCCACGCGGTGGCCCCGGGAGTGACCACCAGGCAGATGACCAGAAAGGCGCCGACGGTCTGCAGCGCCGCCACGGTGCAGGCGGCCAGCAGGGTAAAGAACAGCAGCTTCAGGCCGCGGGTGTTCAGGCCAATCGAGCGGGCGTGGTGTTCATCAAAGAAGGTCACCATCAGGTCTTTCCATTTCAGCAGCAGAATCGCCATTGAGATAAAGCCGATCGCCGCCAGCTGGATAATATCCTCCGGGGCGATGGCCAGAATATTGCCGAGGATGATGGTCTGAATATTCACCGACGTCGGATTCAGCGACACCATAAACAGCCCGATCCCGAAGAAGGAGGAGAAGATCAGCCCGATAATAGCATCCTCTTTTAGCCGCGAGCGCTGCTGCAAAAACAGCATGCTGCCCGCCGCCAGGCCGCCGGAGAGAAATGCGCCGAGCGCGAAAGGCAGGCCGAGCATATAGGCCCCGGCGACGCCGGGTACAATCGAGTGGGAGAGGGCGTCGCCAATCAGCGACCAGCCTTTGAGCATCAGGTAGCAGGAGAGAAACGCACAGACGCCGCCCACCAGCGCCGACACCCACATCGCATTGAGCATATAGTGATAGCCAAACGGCTCCAGCAGCCAGCTCATCGTGGGCCTCCCGCCGCGCGCCGGCTGATAAACGGCCGCTCGTCATCGGTGATAACCTGCGCTTCCCCGCCGGTCAGCGCGACGTGGCGCAGCACGCCGCTGAAAGCCCGCTCCAGATTCTCGGCGGTGAAGGTGGTTTCTGTCGGGCCGCTGGCCAGCACGGTGCCTTTCACCATCACCGTATAATCACAAAATTCACTCACTGACCCGAGGTTATGGGTGGAGACCAGCATGGTACAACCCTCAGCGCGGAGTTCGCGCAGCAGACTGATGATGCGCGCTTCGGTCTGCACATCGACGCCGGTGAAAGGCTCATCCAGCAGGATCACCTGACCCTGCTGAGCGATGGCGCGGGCAAGGAAAACGCGCTTTTTCTGCCCGCCGGAGAGCTCGCCAATCTGCCGATGGCGGTACTCGCTCATGCCCACGCGGGCCAGCGCGGCATCGACAATTTCGCGATCGCGCGGCTTTGCCCGCCGCAGCCAGCCCATATGGCCGTAGCGGCCCATCATCACCACATCCTCCACCAGCACCGGGAAGGACCAGTCCACCTCTTCCGACTGCGGGACATAGGCGACCAGGTTCTGGCGCAGCGCGCGGTTGACCGGCTGGCCGAGTATGGCGATCTCGCCGTGACCAACGCGGACAAAGCCCATCAGCGCTTTAAACAGCGTGGATTTACCCGAGCCGTTAACCCCCACCAGCGCGGCAATGGAGCCGCGCGGCACGCTGAACGAGGCGTTGCGCAGGGCAGTGTGGCCGTTGCGCCAGGTGACGGTGAGCTGGTCGACATACAGTCCCGATTGCGCTGCATTCATGGCTGCTTCCTCATCCCGTCCTGGATACCGTTGACGATGGTTTCGGTGGTGACGCGCAGCAGGTCGAGCCAGGTCGGCACCGGGCCGTCGGCGGCGCTCAGCGAATCGACATACAGCACGCCGCCGTAGTGGGCCCCGGCTTCCCGCGCCACCTGACGCGCCGGTTTATCGGAGATGGTGCTTTCGCTGAAGATGGTCGGGATGCGTTCTTTCTTCATGGTGTCGATAACCTTGCGCACCTGTTGCGGGGTGCCCTGCTGGTCGGCATTGATCGGCCACAGATACAGTTCGCGCAGGCCATAGTCGCGGGCCAGATAGGAGAAGGCTCCCTCGCTGGTGACCAGCCAGCGCTTATCCGCCGGCAGCTGCGCCAGTCTGGCCTGCAGCGGCGCCATCGTCTGACGGATCTTCTCTTTGTAGGCCTCGGCGTTACGGCGATAGGTGTCGGCGTGAGGCGGATCGTACTTCACCAGCGCATCGCGAATGTTATCGACATAGATCAGGGCGTTATCTGCCGACATCCAGGCATGGGGATTGGGCTTCCCGCTATAGGGGCCCGCGCTGATGCCCATCGGCTGGATCCCCTCGCTGACCACCACCTCCGGAACGCCCTGTAAGTGCTGATAAAAACGGGCAAACCACCGTTCGAGATTAAGCCCATTGCTGAGGATCAGCTGCGCCCCCTGCGCGCGTTTGATATCGCCGGGCGTGGGCTGGTAATCATGGATCTCCGCGCCCGGTTTAGTAATGGAGCTGACGACGGCGGCGTCGCCGGCCACGTTCTGCGCCATATCGGCGATAACCGTGAAGGTGGTGATAACCCTGAATTTCTCCTGCGCCGAGGCCGGCGTCGCGGCCAGCAGAGCCAGCGCGCTGGCCAGCAGCAATGATTTCAGCGGTGTCAGGTGTAGCATAGGATCCCTCGCAATGGTGTGGTTAATTTCCCAGCGTTTATAGCCATTGCTATGTTATATAGCACAAGCTATTTATAAATGAAAATAATTCTTATTTGCATGCGTGGGTAATAATGAGCCGGGAAACGAAAGCGCGAAAAGGGGAGGTAAGTCTGGCCCGGCGCCAACCGGGCGAAGATCAAGAGATATCGGCGACCGACTGGCGCGGGATCAGACGGCCAGCCAGCGAGCGGCCCTCGGCGGTGAAGGTTGGCCGGTCGTCAATCAGGCTGCGAATACGCTGAATACAGTTATCCAGCAGCGCCTCCAGTGGCCAGGAGATGCAGGTCAGCGGCGGGTAGAGCAGCGAGGCGAGCGGGGAATCCTCAAGGCTCAGCAGGGAGACTTCCTGCGGGACGGCGATGGTGAATTCGCGCAGCAGACGCATCGCCTCAGCCGCGTAGCGGTCGCGTTTAACGATAATGACTGAGTATTTACTGAAGCTGTTAATTAAGGTCAGCAGCGCCTGCTCGACGTCATCGTTGGCCGTCAGCACCAGCTGACGGTTAAAAGGAATGGAGTAGTTCTGCAGGACGTTGCGGTAGCCTTCCAGCATCTGACGGCTGGCATCGTCGCTATCGCTGTCCACCAGCAGGGCGATGTTGCGGTGTCCCTTGCCAATCACATAGCGGCAGGCGCTTTCGGTGGCAAAGGCGAAGTCATAGCCCTGGCTGTTGCTCCCGGCGACGCCGAAGCGGTCAAAGGCGATAACGTTGCGCGGCGCGTCGGCGGCAACGGCGCCCAGCACCACCACCGCCACGCACTGGCGCTGCAGATCGTCGATTACCGCCGCCTGCTCTACCGGGTCGCTGACGTACTGGACCAGCAGGCTTTTATTCAGCCCTTTCAGCGCCTGAGAGAGCAGCGGCAGCAGACGTGCGCCGTGGCTTTCGTCCTGCGCGGAAATCACCAGACCAACGTGGCTGGATGTCTGACTGGCGAGGTTTTGCGCGGCAAAGCTCGGGCGATAGTTGAGTTCTTCAACGGCCCGCAGCACAGCTTCCCGGCTCTCTTCGCGCACGCCCCGGGTGCCGGTCAGCACGCGGGATACCGTCGCTCTTGAGACATTCGCTAATCTTGAAACATCATCAATCGTTGGCATGGCTTTTTCTGTCTGAACATTTTCGCCTAGCTTAACATACCTGCTGAAAAAAGTGTCTACCGCGGCCCTTGCGCGGCGCCGGGAAGCCGGGGCAGCCAGGCCGCGCCGCGCACGCCGCTGGCGTCGCCGAAACGGGCCGGTTTGATCTGCGTGCGGCAGGTGTCGGAGAAGATCCACGGCACGATGGCGGCAGGCAGATCGCGATAGATCTGGCTGACGTTGGACAGACCGCCGCCCAGCACAATCACCTGCGGGTCGAGAATATTGATCACCGACGCCAGGCTACGGGAAAAGGCATCGATAAAGTGTCGCCAGTGGGCCAGCGCGCGCGGATCGCCGTTTTGCGCCGCGGCGACAATGGCTTCCGCACGGGCTTGTTCCCCATAGCGGCGGGCGAAGCCGGTGCCGGAG